>MDTC01189668.1_pt1 | contig 46209 bp, 32 predicted proteins | sample 811181 | NCBI WGS metagenome assembly MDTC01 (sample SAMN05326644, study PRJNA326480) | marine metagenome | isolation source: seawater | place: Pacific Ocean: North | collected 2011 | reverse complement strand
GGCCGCCCTCGTCTCTCTAAAATCTACATCACACATTCCCCTCCTTTATTCATGGATGTGAATTTAAGACCCCACCCCCTATACTCAAATGCCAATTAAGACCAGATCACGCCAGTCTGAAAATTGAGACATTGACTATGTATATTTATTATCAATTAATAAATAGTTTGTTACATTTTTGTTTCACTTTTACATCGTTCTCTTTTTTCCATATATTAGCTTGTGTCTTGGTTGTGTCAGTATGTATACTAACTGTTTGTGTATGCTTTGGTGTGCAGATTGGCACGACAAAAGGCACTGGTGGTGACATTTTAATTTTGGAAGAAGCTGCGTATTGCGACGAGGGATTCTTCTACGAGACGGTAGCGCCGATTCTGAGCATTGGCAATGCTTCTCTCGTGGCTATTTCAACGCTGACGTCTGAAATCAATTTCTATACCCGCTTGATTAAGATGACAGATCCCGCGACTGACAGGCCTTTGTTTGTGACGCGATGCATTGAGCTTGCTTGTGAGAAGTGTAAAGAAGAAGGAAAAGCTCACGAGTGTGTGCATATGTTGCATTTGGTGCCCTCCTGGCAGAGTGCGGAGCGTCACAGGAAGCTCAAAATCATGATGCAAGATCGCCCTGACTTAATCCAGTCAGAATTGGCCGGCCTGGCGTTTGATTCTTTACAGCAGGTGTTCAGAAAGTGTGACGTTTCTATTATGTTTGACTCGCCGTGTATGCCGTTTACGCAAGACCAGATGATTTGGATAACGATTGATCCTGCTGCTGGAGGTCCCAGCTCTGATTATGCTGTAGTGAGCATGTGCAGAACAAAGGGATGTGTTACGGTAAGTGTTTTTAATTTTGTTTTTATTCCTCAAGTGACAACATTTATTATGTTGTAACATTTGTTATGCTATGACGTAAGTCTCCCATATCTGGTCTATGAACATCGGGGTTGTGATGGCATCGTTCACACAAAAATCGGATATAATTGGATGTTTGAGATCGAGGAGAAAGCGTTCTAGCTTTGGGTGATTGGTGTTGAGTTCCATATCCCACACTTTGTTCTTCAAGTTACCGTCAATGTTGAGAAGAAGGAAAAACAGAGCCAGAACAGTGAAATACGGAGCAGTATCGACCATAGTTTTAAGTTCTTCCAGTTCTGTAGTAGTTTGCTTATTGAAGTATTCGCGTTGGGTGTTGATGAGAGAGGCTTTTGTGAGTTTTCTCAGGAAGTCGGGACATTTTGATGTAAAAAGATGGAGAACAAAGTTAGGAAATTTCATTGGTGTTGAAGATTTTTCCATTTCATTGATTAACTGACTATGTTTCTGTGTGTTTTGACAGGTGATTGGCATTGATGTTTTGTCTGGATGTAAAGGTATATGAATGTTTTCTTTTTTGTTTTTTTTCTATTTTTGTTTATTTTTGACAATTGTTCTACCATTTGTCACAAAAACAGAGCCCGAGAAGCAGTTTGCTCTGGTATACCGTCACGTTGAGCGAATTCGAGAGCAGTCAATCTTCCGGCAGTCGGAGATTGTGTTTATGGTGGAAAGAAACCTTGGTTTTGAGGCCGAGCATCACGAGAGGGCGCTGAGGGACATTCCAATGAGCAGGCATCGTATAGACCATCAGGCCAAACGATTCGGTATCTTGACAACAGAGGACATTAAGTATGGCATGATGACTTTGTTGAACACGATGCTGCGCGATCAGCGTGTGAATGTCAGTGAGCCCTTGCTGTCGGAGGATCCACTGGGCAACAGGAGACGACTGCGGGAGCAGCTTATTATTTACTCGTTTCAGTACAAGGCTGCCGCGAATGCGTTTGGGAAGCAGAGGGTAACTTTAAATGGTAAGGTTGGTGGGATGAAAGATGATGTATGCATTGCCTTGCAGTTAGCAGTGTATTATTCAAATCAGGCGCACATGTACATTTGAATGATTTCATTGATTTGTTGAATGCTTTGATTATCTGCCTTTATTTACGTGGGTTCTTCATTAATTTAATGGTGTGTCGAGTTCTTCAAAGTCAGACATGCATTGGTTTCTTGGTCGTGTTGTGTTTTGTAAGCTATTCACAGGCACTTATTATAGATTGCAAGACCTTGCACGTCAATTTGAGCTCGTTTATTGCCAAAGAAACTGGGAGTGAAACTGAACTTGATAAAATTAATTGTGAAATGCAACTTATACAAACGTTTGCAGACAATATGTTTATTGATGGGGTTCAAGCTTTAGCTAGTGGGGATAATTCGGCTTTAGTAATTAATGATGTCGTTTTGACAGACGCAAGGGTGCGAGATTGGCTCGTTTATGCCTTTCTTGGAAAACATTTTGTGGACGATGGGCCAGATGGTGATAAACACTTTACGTATGTGGAGAGCACGGGTCAGGTGAACCGGAATTTGCTTCGGTGTGAGTTTCAACAAACGCTTTATTTAACACTGATTGTTATATTAATTTTGATGTTGGTGTTCGTGCTTGTTTTTGATGCGAGGCGTCGTGGGGCGGAAGGGAGTGGAGACGCTGCTTTGAAAGAGCAAAGGGGCAGTGAAAATGGCATGGGAGGTTCAGGTCAAGCAGTCAATAATGTGAATCCAGAAATAAACGGTAGATCTAAATTAAATTTCCGTATTCCCTACACAATCAATCCGGCGTAGTTTGCGTTGAAACAAACACGGAGTTGACATCCATGTGTGGAAACTCTGTCTCATACACTCTTCTCATCATTTTGGCAACCTGGGTGGGATTTGGCAGGAAGCAATCTGTGTGATGTGGGTTATTTTTTTGATGTTGAACATCCTCTCGCATGATTTCGTGTGAAAGGCTTGAAATTTTTTCTAGGTTGTATGTTCCTGTTGTAGATTCTACACAGGTAACTTTTTTTCGATTCAATTTTGTTTTTTGGGTAGGGGGCTTTGAGGGGACGGAAGAGGTCTGTTCTGAATTCGCAACGCTTACGGTGTCGTCGGAAGAAATTTTCTGTGTGTCTGTCAAAATGAGTTGAGAAGCTTTTACTCGCTGCTGCATGACCTGCAACAAATTCATGTTTAGGTTATATAAAGTTATGTACATATTTGGCGTTTTAAACAAATGTGGTCAATGCATTTCAATCTCGGCAACATTTTATACAAAGCAAAGATATAACATTTTACCTTGCTCCTGATTGATGTGCGCATTTTTTCTTTCAGGAGGCGAATGGGAATACGAAGTTTGAGCGTACCATTTGCCAGTTTTTCTTCATTGACAAAGTTTCTGCAGAGGCGAATGTGTCTGAATATGGCCTTTTCTAGCTTGAGATTAAGTTGGTAATAAACGTCATTGATTTGAACGCATGCGATCTGCTCTTGAAAAGTTGCACGTGGCGGTTGAATCCAAAATATGTATTTTTCATTCTTTTCCATGATTTGCATAATGGTTTCAAGTTTGAAGGGAGTTGGGGTGTAGCAAGGCATTCCTGCTTTGATGACTTTATAGTGACAGATGTCTATAATTCTCATGGTTGTGTCGGGACTTGATTTTTGTGCTTTTTAGGAAAAATTATTTTTTTTTATAAAAAGTAATTTCATGATGATTCTCGGGTAAGAGATAAAAGTAGATCATACCTTCAATTATGATGTCTGTACGACATATCTTGATGCTTATTTTGATGGTGTATGTTAGTATATTAAACATAATGCTGGTTAACTCTCTATTTGAAAAATATCTCGCCAAGTATAAGAAAGGAAAGGGAGGCAAATTGACAGAATTATCAGACATTGATCTTTTGAATTCTGCAAGTCCAGATTCTGTGCGCACCAAACACGGTCTGAAAGCACGGGAACAGGAAATCAAATTGCAAAAACTTAAAAACGTGAATGGTGGGATAAGGTTTGAGTGCCCTGAAGACGATTTTACGTACATAATAGGCATTGTGCCCAGTGTGCCTGATATGAGTATGAACAATGATGTAAGTTCTCATCGAAACTTGCAGATTATGGCCGAATTGAGACACGTACTGCGACATGATCGCGAGGCCAAAGCTCGTGTGTATGTTTTTTTGAGTGCAGAGACCTTTTTGGCTGCACACCGAAGCTGGTGTAAAATGCTGGCTACGCAAACTGCAAACAGGGCCTCGTGTGAGCTTGTGCTGTTGTCGAGTGTTGCAACACATACCATCATATTCACACAAGTGTTGGAAATGGAAAAGTGTTTGCACGATTTTATTTTGTTGCATGATGCCGCGCATATCAGTCCAAGCTTCTTGACACGCATCCAGGGCACATCACGGCATAAGGTTACGTGTCTCGCAGCCATGACTGTGCAGAATCACTGTCCGGTCACGGCGTTTCGCCTCCCACGCGTCTTCTTGATCGCATGGGTCAACAAACAGCAGAACGCTTCGGTCGGAATAGAGAAGACGGCCATGGAGTTTCATTTATGGGGAGGGGGCGTTACGGCCGTAGGGACGTAGGGTTTGCATAAACATTTCATAAACATGTCTTGTTCGCTGTAGAAGTGTACTTGAAATATTAAAGTAGAGTGTATGCATATCATAATGCAACCAGCTTGGGTGCAAAACAAAATATTTTTGAATGTGTTATTGTTGTATTCTTACATCGTTTCGGCACAGGGCAATGCTTGCTCAGCTGGAAAATATTTGCATGAAAATGAATGTAAGTTTTGCAGTGCCGGCCAATACAATGCACTTCCAGGACAAACACAGTGTTCTCATTGTGATTATGGCGCCTATTCTGCTACAGAGGGCAGTTTACAGTGCACAAAATGCCCCGCTGGCGAGTATTCGAATACCACGGCCTGTTATGATGCATTTAATGCCACAGCACAATGCGAGGGAGAAATCGCAAGCACTTGTTGGATTGAAGAATGTCGTGATGGACCTGAGGATTGTAAGCCTTGTGCTGAAAACGAATATTGTGCTAGTAGAGGCTGTCCAAAATGTACACAATGTCCGGCTGGTTCGGCGCCATTTCCTGACAAGACAAGGTGTATTGAGTGTGTAGAGGGCAAATACTCTAGCCTAGAAACTAATGGCCTATGTCAAGAATGCGATAAAAACACAATTTGCCCTTCCGGAAACTGTTCTGCCTGTGATGCCTGTGCGTTAACGGAAAAAGACGAAAAAGGCGAACGTTTAAAATGTGTAGATTGTGACGAAGAACCTGGTTGGTTTGTACAAAAAAATACTGATTTGTTAGATATAGATGAGCCAGTTTGGCATGTCTTTACAAATGGATACAAAGAAAAAAAAACTCTTGAAAATAATATAGAGTTTGATACCTCGTTAAAATTTTTGCGCTTTGAAGCTTTGGATTTGAACTCAGAAACTGGATTGACAATTGTAACAAAAATCAAATTTACACAATACAGTGCAGGGGGTATGCAAATCGCCGAGTTTGAACATCTTTACAAAAAATTGTATATATATACATTGAATCCAGCAAATTCTGGATCTCATACTTGGAAATGGTCCGTGCAGTATTCATATCCGAACCAAGCAAGTCATTACCTTTGTGTGATTGACATTTTGTCAGCGTTGAATTTGAATACGGATTATTTTATAATTGTCAAGCTTCAAACTGCATATAATGCACAATATTTGGAATTGCATCTTTACGACGCTACATATTCTCCAATACAATATCAACGAACAAAATGTTCGCAAAATATGCCGAAATTCGCTGATAACTTCAATGATGGCAGTTTCTTTCTTGGAAGTTCTTGGTCGTCTGATTATTACAGATTATATGGATTTGTTTATAATTTTGTCATTGAGAATACATATTTGGATGCAAGCTACGATGAAATCTTGATGCGTGGTGACAGTTATTGCGCATCGTGTGTAAATGGTAAGTACATGGACATGGTTGCAGAACAAAGAACTGGACAGCGAGAGGAATCTTGTACAGCATGCCCCAATGGCAAGTATTCCAACATAGACGGCGCCACGTCCTGTGAGCTATGCCCCCCTTGCCCCGACCAGCATTATCGTGTTGGTTGTACGAAAACGGGTGAGTTTGGGTCGTGTAAACAATGTGCAAGTTGTGAGTCTGGTAAGAAGCGTGTTGATTGTATTAATCGTGCTGGCCACAATGATGCAAGTGGTGAATGCGTACGTGAAGAATGGGTTTCAAGCACGCCCATGTGTCGTGAAGAAATCAATGGACGTTTGGGTAATATTGGCTTAGGTGGTTTTGAATTTGTGTCAATTTTTGGTGCCGATGAGAACCATACCGGGTTTCAATGCAGTCAAACGTGTGATGGCACTGCAAGATTTGATCCATCTGATTTTGGTGTTCAGGGTAAGTACCTTCTAGCGCCTGATTCGACGTTGCATGTGTCGGAAATGAGCTCGATAATCGATCCCAATTATGAAGGATGGATGGACACGCTGTATTGTAGTGGTCCACATGCCTGTAAAACCGTATCTTGTACTGCGACCATGAGTAGTTCAGAGTCTTTTGATGAATTGTTTCGAACTGCCTGGGGATGTCCTATGATTATTGATCGAGAGATAGACTCCAATGCTGTTATAGAGGAAAAATTCAAACAAGCATGCGTTCGATGTGACACGTGTGGTCAAACTTCTTCACACCCACCCCCTGATGATTTTGGGCGTGGGTGTGCAGTGGAATGTACGTATGTTTCGGAATGTGAAATTGGGGAGATTTTTGACTGGACGGAGGAAAATCCTCTTTTGAAGTGCAAGCCGTGTGGTGATTTACGGAATGTTCGTCTATGTTCAAACAAACATTATGTAGATAGCAATCTTGCGAGCACAGACGTTTCCGGAAATCGCCCCAAATTGGAATTTGAAGATTGTGTGGGTCGATCTCAACCGAATAGTGGTTCTACACCAACGTATGGAAATTGTAAAATCAAAGCAGATAAAGAATGCAAAAAGGATTCATTTTATGACGACGGAACAGATGATGGATGTGTTGCTTGTGTTTCTCATGGTGATATGAACTTAAAAACAAGAAAATATGTATCTTTGAAAGGGGGGTGGTCAGCTACAGGTTTTGAAGAAAGGGAACTATTTTGTCAAATTGAGAGATGTGTTCAGCGAGAAGAACCGGGTACTTACACTGGAGTTCAGGATGATGGGATATTGTGTCAGAGATTTTGTGAGAAAAAAGAATGTGGTGAAGATATTGACGTTGCTTGTGCTCTTCCACACTTATCAAACCGTTGTGTCACAGGAATTTCAAAGAACAACGGTGGTAGGGTGGGTGTAAATAGATACACACCCGCGCATACGAACTTGCTTGAAGAAGAGAATAATGATTATCATTATGCCAGTTTTGAAAATCTGTTGATCAATTTGGAAGCTACAGGTGAAGATTTGCATCAGTGTGTGTGGAATGTGATCGATATTCGTGATAATGACATGAACCCAGGTGGGATTGGTCATTCCTTCTACAGGCCGCGCGCAGAATATGGATATTTGGAGACTCGCGGTAGCAAGTTTTGTAACACATGGGATCGTGATGTTACAACTAAGTACCCTTTACTGCCACTGCAAAACGCGGTTTCATTTGATGCAAGAAGGCATGTCTACGTAAACACATCTGCAAGAGTCATGAAATACTGGAGTGAGAGTGATGGGTCTGGATATAATGGGCAAGGATTTTCATCGGTTTTAGATTCGGAGAAAGTTGATGACATTGAAAAGATTGAGAGGCCATTCAAAAATTTTGGACAGGCATCTACTGATTTAGATTTATTTCTAAACTTGGACATGCGCAACGCACCGATGACCACGATGAGTTTGTTACTGCCTGTAGATAGAAATTTGCAATCCGTGGCTTGGGTTCCACAGTGGTCATTGTCTGCCTACGTGAGGGAGTCCTCAAAATTAAATACTGGAGATTACCTTCCATTGTCTGTTCGTTTTTCTTTCGATCTCGAAAAAAATGAGGCCAGTGACATACTACAAGATACTTTCCTGCAAATGAGCTTGGACGAATCGCTTGTAGAGTTGATGAATGTAACGTTAAAAAATTTTGCTCCGGGACCTTCAGAAGCAATGAAGTTGGGTTACCAGCAAATGTTTTCCCGTCCAACTCGGTTTACTGTAAATTCGCCGTTGGGTGTTGTGGTTTATCTAGTTCAAACAAAGGTAGATTCTTTTGATGATTTGGGTGACAGGCCATACCTAATGTATCTTTCCAGTCGCAGTCCTTACTCTACTCAGGGAGATATTATTGAATCAATCAATATCTATGACAACGAAACAAGAACTGTGACTGATATTCAAACAAGAACGCATGATCAGGGTGGAAATGTGCTCACTGTGTTTTCCACGCTGTATGGAAGTCGTGTGTTGTATGCAGATGGAAGGGTTGAAAGTTTACATTCAGTTGATGACATTTCCAGTAATAGTATTTTGAGTATTGCATTTGTAGATTCATCGCGTGTAATGATTGCCCAGGTTCATAAAGAAACTCGTGACAGAGAAATTTTTGTCAAGAATTTGGAGACCAAAGAACGAGAGCTGAATTACGATTGTGAGATAGGAGGTAATTTACTCAGGCTAACTTCGAGTGCCCTGAGACCAAATTTCATATGGGCATTGATTATGCAAGGTCAAGAGCAGAACAAGCTCGTGGTAAAAAAAATGATGTTAAGTTCGATTGATAATAGTGTGAATGTGACTTCAAATGCAAGCTTTAATTTTTTATCAAGCATAACTTTGCCTGTAACGGAATATCAAGATAATTTTCAATTTAGTGAACTTGACCTGAGTTTTGTATCATTGCTGAGCGTGCATGTTAATTCTTCTACAAACAAAGAAAAACTTTTGAGTGTCGTTCCCGTTACCAAGTTGGGAGACAATGGAAATGATGAGCACTATTTGATTGTAAGAATGTGGGCCGAAAACGAAGAGTTCAAGTTAAACCAATTAATGACGGATTCCGTATTCTCTTTTTTGAGTGATGTAAAAAGTTTCATGTCTCATGCGTGGATGGGGGAAACGGAAGATCATGTTAGTTTAATTATTGGATATCGTGGCCATGTATATTACTTAATGTTTGCGAAACAAGATAAGTCTGTACAAATTGAGGCCCTTGAAACGACGTGGTTGAAAAACAAGCATTTTAATGCGATTGGAAACGCGTTTCTAGTGTTTGATCTTCCCCCATTTACCCAATCAAGCATTCCTAAAACCTCATGTGGAAGTGGGTTTTATTCCCGTACAGTGTATGTACATGGGATTTTAAAAATAGAGAAACGGATAGAGACTATGTGTAGTCAGGCATGTCTTGGTGTAAAGGACTGTGTGGGGTTTTATTATAACGGCAGCTGTGTATTGCTGGCACGCACAAATATTTATTCGGATCCTTTTCAAATGGTTTTAAATGGAACATCAAGCAATGTGTGCGAACGGATTGAAAACAATGTTCAAGTTTACAATGAAAAAGCAACTAATGATGTGCGTGTGCCTCAATACATCTCTGTCAGTATCCAGGGCGTGCTAAAAAATACTGTCAAATTGGACAATGCAAGTTCCGGTGTAGGGTATTATGCGTTTTGCGTTATAAATCGCAAGTTTGAGAATCACGGGAGCGACTGCAATGTGAGCAATTATGTTACTTATGAAACATTGCCTACCGTGTTAAAAGACGGGGTTGAAATGGCATTTGAAACGCCAATGGATGCTTGGTTGTGGGAACGCAGGAAAGATGGCGAACTTGATCACATACAGCTTTTTGACAAAGCATTAAATGCTACAGGCTCAGACGTGGATTTAGAGTCCATCTCATTGAATGTGGATGTTGACAGTATGCAGGATAATCAAACGCTAATCATCAATGCAAGCGCATCAGCAGTCATATGTGTACATACAGATCATGATATGGCAAAACCGGATTTCAAAAATGATATTTTCTTATTGCAAAAAAATCCATGCCAATTTATTGGCGAAGAAATGATCTATAAAGAAAATTTCTACTTTCGGAAGGAAATGTGGCCTTTTGAGGACTTCATAAACCCAGAAGGTGACTATTATTTTGAATATGAAAATGATGAAAGTGTGAAAGATTTTTTTCTTTCCGCTATTCCTACAAGCTCTGATGAATACACAATTTGGTCTGCAGCTGCCGCTTACAATCCCAGACTAACATGGCGTTCTGTGCAAAACAAATGGCAATTTTGGATGTCAGATGTTGATGGCCCCACTGCAACACAATATCTTCTAGTAGCCGAAAATAATGGTCCTAATATTCAACGGGGATGGTCTAGTGTAGATCTTCCAAGTATCGATTCTACAAAAGCACAAATGGATTTTGTATTCAAAGAAAGATCACATGGAGAAAATATGGTATTGGAATATACAGCCTTACCCAAATTATTTGAGGCCAATTTCGACAATGATTGTGGCAACACTTGCAGCTATTCTTGTATGCAGCCTTATGCCATGCAGACGAGTGAGAAGTTGAAGTTGGCGCCCTGTGCCTCCCTGAATATACCACCACAGACTCAAATACTGTCGATCCAAAACATGCAGAAAAGCATAAAAACCGGCCTGGCACTCAACCTGCTCCGCACGTGGGTTAATCGCACTTCGGATTACAATTATTGGAGACGTGAAGAGGTTCCCAAAAGTGAGTGGTTGTATTTGCAGAGGTTTTTGCCTGGAAATCTTCCTATGGAAGTGTTAAAAAAAGGGAATGGGAAAGAGATGCCAATTTATTTGAACATTGAGCGCACGAGAATGGATTTAGATTTGACCAGTGAATTTAGTTCTTTAAAGAAACACCGTTCAGTTGCAGTGGATGACTGGCAGCTTCTTCCTGTGATTACTGAAGAGCTTACGTGGTTTGAGGATATTGAGCATGATGGAAAAACAGTCAATGCTATGCATACGTACATGTATGTGCCGAGTGGAGATGAATTGTTGGAAATTGGCCAGGATGAGTTGCTAGTCGATTTGAACAGTGAATCGTGGCAACGCCTGCACGTTGCAGTGCAATTGAGAGGTAATCTTGATCAAGTGGGATGTACTTATCGAATTTTAGTTCGCAAGGTCAATGATGAGGATGAGTTTGAGGCTGTATATTATGAAAGATTAGACCAAATAGGGTGTGAAATTACATTCGAAAAATTGGGCATGGGTCTCTGTCACTTTGCTGTGCCTACTAATTTGAAAAACAGCCGGGGTGTTATTGGTCTCTCTGCTTATTCTGCTTATTCTGAGGAGAACGATGATAAATGTGGCGTCCCCGATAAGCTATCATTCCAGGCGTTGTTGACTCCCTACATGCAGTTGTATGAATGTGATGGTGATCATTTTTGGTCTGAGACTGAGCAAAAATGTCAGGCTTGTGAGGAAATTTTGGGTACTAATTGTGCCCTTGGAAAATATATGAAAGGTTGCTCTGCTCTCCAGAAATTTGAAGAAGGTGTTTGTGAAGATTGTTTTGAAGAAAATTCGCATCATTATGAAACGCAGGTTCGTGGCAAGCCTGAAAATTATGCAGTGTTTGTACCCGGGGGGTGTTCGTGGAAATGTGAAGACGATTATTTTTTGAATACAACTTTTACAATCAACGAAACTATAAATCTTTGCCAACCATGTACTACTGCAAAGATTGAAACTTGCAGATTATCTACTGGACAGAAATGGCAGAAGTGTTCACAAACAGAAAATGAAAAGTGTGTTGAGTGTGATGCATCGGAATTGCGGCTTCATGAAAAATTTCGTGGTTCAAAATTCAAGGATTGTGATCGAACTTGCGAAGATGATTACTATCGCAGTTTTCCAGATTTGTTTTGCCGTAAATGTCTGACAGATGAGGATGAAATTGAGCGAATTTATTCGTCTTCTGAACTGGATTTTCATCGGTATTTTGAATGCAGTGAGTTTACAAATGCTCGTATACAACCTTGTCAAGATGTAGATTGTTTTGGCTTTCCGGGAGGCACGGCACGATTAGATAATTGTGGTAAATGTGATGGTCCTGGTATTGTATGGCCAAAATGCAACTGTAATGGAGATGAATTCAATGAATGTGGTGTATGTGGAGGTCTGAAACAGAACGTAACTGCAAATGAATGTGCATGTTTCGATGGAAGTTTTATAGGTCCACCTAAAGGTGAATGTGATTGCTTTGGTAGCAAGCTTGATGTGTGTGGTAAATGTAATGGCACTGGATATCCACTGGGATTTTGTGGATGTTACGGAAACAAAACAGATGCATGTGAAATATGTGATGGCGATAATTCTACATGCTTGGATTGTGCAGATGTTCCCGGTGGCGGCGCTGTTCGTGATCTTTGCGGAGTCTGTGGTGGAGACAACTCTACGTGTAAAGACTGCTTCGGTGACATCAATGGCACTGCTGTCCGAGATGCATGTAACGTTTGTAATGGAACAAATTCTACGTGCAAAGACTGCTTTGGTAAAATCAATGGCACTGCTGTAGAGGACGTATGTGGTGTGTGTAATGGAACCAATACAAGCTGTTTGGTGCGAAATTGTTCCTGTATCAACAATGAGACTGCAATGCATGATCTTTTGAACCATGCTTCTGCAAACAATTACACCATTTTTGAAGACAAGATGGAGATTTTGGATTCGGAAGGCGACTACATTGAACTTAGCTTCAATAACTATTCAGGCTTTTTTGAGAATCTATTGATCGAAATGTTTGAAAATGAGACGGAGACGTCTTTTGAAGATTGGATGCTCGTGTGGGATTGTTACACGTGCCAGGACGCAAGATTGGATCATCTACACGATGACAACCATACAACCTCCCGCCGTTTGCTCGGTCATGACATTGATTTTTTCTTTCGTTACAAGGCCATTTACAGGCAAGCGGACGTGTTTGCGGAAGAGGGAGTCAATGAAAATGGTCTATCAGAGGAACAATTGCAGATTAAGCAGAAATTGAAGTCAAAGTTCGTCTTCAATGACACAGATGTGTATGGGCAGATAGTTCGAAGATTTAAAATGCCTGTTGACGACAAAACCATTTTCAAACAATTTGTACGTGAAAAACCCGAAGAAGAATGTGGTTTTTACAGAGACAAGGGTAAGAAGATGAAATTTAGAAGCAAATATGTAGATTGTCAAGATTGTGATGGAGCGGAAAATGGACTTACATTCTTTGATGCATGTGGCGTATGCGGTGGAAATAATACAGTATTTTCAAATAAAACTTCCTGCTTAGATTGTGACGGAGTACCCGTGGGGGGCAAACAAAAAGACGTTTGTAATGTATGTGGCGGTAGTGGACTATCTTCGTGTGGTGAATGCTCAATTTGTGCCCCGGACGACCATCTCTGTGACCAATGCCAGTCCAATTTGACGTATGCTAATAAGGATGAGTGTTTGCCCGAATTGGATTGCTTTTTTATCCCCAAATCAGCTGGTGGGAATGCTACTGTTGACGATTGTGGTATCTGTGGGGGCAATAATGAAACGTGTTGTTCCTGTGATCCGGGAATGTATACTGACAGCTGCGATCTTGGGACTGAGAGAACGTGCCAAAACTGTCCACAGGGCACGTTTAAACTCAATGAGGAGAGGTATGTGGAATCGTGCTTGCCTTGTGCTGCATGCGAACCTGGGTACTCAAGAACTTTCTGTGGGTTGAGTTCAGACGGAAACTGTACCGCCTGTGCAGAAGGAAAGTATAAGCTAGAAAACGATTCTTCTCTGTGTTTTGACTGTGCAGACATCATGTGTGATAAGGGATTTTATCTAGTGGGGTGTCAGGGAAGTACGAATGGTACTTGCGAAGAATGCCCAACAAATACTTACAAAAATGTCACGGGAGCCGAGGAATGTTCACATTGTCAGCCGTGTGGAATGGGAAACATTTTGAGTTCATGTGGTCATGATTCTGCTGGAACATGCCAATTGTGTCAACCGGGTTCTTATCAAAATGAAAGTCATCAACTGATCTTTGAGTGCTTACAATGTCCAGCAGGGTTTTATGTCAGCGAAAGTGGGGCTGGGGAATGCAGTGAATGTCCACGTGGGTTTTGGTCTACATCTGGCGCATCGGAATGTGTTGAATGCCCTGCTAACTCGTATACTAGCCTGACCAGAAGCACGGCGATCACTCAATGCTCGTGTGACAAAGGCTACACAGGAGAAAATGGCGAAGTATGTCAGGCTTGTGAACCTGGTAAATTCAAAGACGTTATTGGCAATTCAACTTGTTCTGATTGTGCGGCGGGTAAATTTTCAAATGAAACGGCGGCAGAAGATGTGGTTGTGTGTCAGATTACTCCTGTGGGGACATATTCAGGGCAAGCGAGTAGCGAGCCATCTCAATGTCCCCAATTCTCACATTCTGCTATTGGAAGTCAATCTATTGAGGAGTGTAAGTGTAATCTGGGATACACGGGGTCAGATGGAGGTCCATGTACAGCTTGCCCCATGGGTAAATATAAAAACTCAGAGGGGGATTCAGAATGCTCAAATTGCTCGGCTGGAAAGTATTCCAATGTATCTGCTGCTCCTGATGTAAGCGTGTGTGAGCAATGTGAATCAGGTTCTTACGCTGCAAGTGGATCTTCTGTATGTATTCAGTGTCCAGAATTCACTGTCACCGTGAACGATCAATTTTCTCAAGAGGATTGTGTGTGTAAAATGGGGTACACGATTAACAATGAAAGACAACAACTGGTTACTGGTAGCATATGTATTGGTGGCGACTGTCAATCTTATGAATATTACGAGGAAGGACCTGCATGCAACGCTTGCTCGAAAGGCACTTTCAAATTGGATGATGGTAATTCAGATTGTGAAATGTGTGTTAAAGGAAAATATTCAAATATTTGGGCTCGTACTGAAGAATGTGAAATATGCCCATCGCATTTCACGTCACCTGAGGGCTCTTTCTTCAGCACACAGTGTGCATGTGACACGGGGTACACGTTGAAAAGTGAAACATGTGAACCATGTGATGATGAATATTACAAGGATTTTGAAGGCAATGGTACTTGTCTATCTTGTGTTACGATTGCAACTTGTAATGCAGGAAAAGAAAAGAAGTCATGTGGGGGGGCTTCACCAGGTTCATGTCAGGATTGTCTGACAGGAAAGTTCAAAGCAGAAGCAGGGCCTGAAGATTGTACAACCTGTGGAGATTGTCCCGCGGGTCAACAGCGAAATTCCTGTGGACATGTAAATGCTGGTTCATGTGCTTCGTGTTTGGATGGAACATACAAAACAACCAGTGGTAGCGAAGGATGCTCATCTTGTACTGCTTTTGATTGTAATAGTGGAGAATTCAAGCATTCGTGTGGGGGGGCAAAAGCAGGGGAATGTAGTGCATGTAATAATTGTCCAGATGGTATGAAAAGACTTAATTGTGTCGGTTTCAATCCTGGTAATTGCGAAGATTGTGAAGCAGGTAAATTTGATTCTGATTTATTGACAATGGGTGATCATTATCAATCTACATGCAAAGATTGTTTTCTAGGAAAGTATCAAAACTCACCAGGCCAAACGTCATGTCTGGAATGCACGAATTGCGGTCCTGGCAAGTATATTCTGTCAACCAATGCTTGCAAAGAAACACAAAATCGAGTTTGTACTCTCGTACCTGCGGGAAATTATCAGGATGAGAATAATCAATATTTTTACAAGCAGTGTCCAGCAAGTTCAGATGCACCAGAGGGGAGCTCAAGCTTACAAAACTGTCTGTGCAACGCCGGCTTTTCGGGACCAAATGGGGGCCCGTGTACTCAGTGTGGCAGTGGAAAGTATAAGTCTTCAGCAGGGACAGATGCCTGCACCGACTGTGGGATAGGCAAATACTCAGGGACTGTGGCTGCAACCTCAGATACAGCGTGCGTGGCATGCCCGACGAGCTCGGATGCGCCAGCTGGAAGCTCAAGCTGTATATGCAACGCCGGGTTTTCGGGGTCAGATGGAGGATCCTGTACTCAGTGTGTCAGTGGAAAGTATAAAGATTCACCAGGGCCAGATGCCTGCACGGACTGTGGGGTAGGCAAATACTCAGATGCTGCTGCTACCTCAGGTACGACATGCGTGGCGTGTCCAGAAAGCTCGGATGCTCCAGCGGGCAGCTCGAACTGTCTATGCAACGCCGGGTTTTCGGGGCCGGATGGAGGATCCTGTACTAAGTGTGTCAGTGGAAAGTATAAAGCTTCAGCAGGGCCAAATGCCTGTACGGACTGTGAGGCAGGCAAATACTCAGTGGATGTGGCTGCAACCTCGGGTACAACATGTGTGGCATGTGATGTCGGAAAATTTTCATCGACGACAGGTGCTGGAGATGATTCTACGTGTACACAGTGTACGGGAGCAACATTTTCCAATCTAATTGGTGCATCCATGTGCACGGCGTGTCACGAACATTCGACTTCTACAGGAACTGGGACGGGGTGTCATTGTAACACTGGATATTCTCTAACTACAGATTGCACTGCGTGTCCCATTGCGTCTTATAAAAATTTCATTGGAAATCACGCTTGTACAAAATGTCCGGATAACCACATTACTGAAAATCCGGGCTCACCCTCTATCAGTTCATGTAAACTTTGTAACAGTATAAAGCCGAATTCCGAGAGAAATGGTGTAAATGAATGTGTTTGTGCTGTAAATTACGAAATATCAGATCAATCGTGCACATTGTGTGGGGATGGTAAGCATAAAACAGAAAGAGGGGATCATACTTGTGTGTTGTGTCCACTAGGAAAATATGGCGACAGCCCAACATGTAAGAGCTGCGAGCAGGGCAAATACCAAAACCAACGGGGTCAAACCGATTGTATCCAAATACCCAGTAATTCGGTTACTGTGGATACAAATGGTGTAAAAGTTAACAGTGCAACAGATTTCAAGTGTAACGGAGGTTACTACAAAAATACAATTCAAGATACATGTGATGCTTGTCCCGCGGGCAAGTTTTCAAATACTGACATTTCGTCATCTACTTCCTGTACAAATTGTGCTATTGGCAAATTTGCTCAGACCGCTGCGGCGACTATATGTACAGCTTGTGTTGATGGAAAATTTGCCAAAGACACCGGTTCTAATGAGTGCCTGGATTGTTCTGAATCATGCTCGTCCAGTAGTCAATATATTTCAGAAAGTTGTACAGAAAACTCCGACATTAAATGTGCAGATTGTTCATGCAGTGACAGTTCAATTTCAAATGGTCATGGTTGGAATTATTACGATAGTGCAATTCAGTCAACGTGTCAATTGGATGGCAACAAAGATGTGATATGCAGTGAATGTCCAGAAGACCATTGGTCAGACAATGGTGAATGCAAACAATGTACATTGTCCAATTCAGTGCGTGGCAGTGGCAATACATGTAGTTGTAAACCTGGATATAGATACGAATTTTCATACGAATTTTCGTACATAAGTGGAGTTGTTCAAAATTGTGTTCCATGTGAGGCTGGAAAGTATTTGCATTATTCTTCAAAGAATCCTGTTTGTGACAAATGTCCTGACAATCAATATTCAGATGCTCAAGCTACGACCTGTTCTTCATGTGAGACGGGAAAATTTTCAAAGGCCGGGGAATCAGTCTGCACACAGTGTGAAAACGGGAAGTTTTATGCCCGGGAGAATCCTAGGCCTGGTATGAAGTACTACGTTTATTTGTCAACAACAGAAACTATCGCTATTACATTTCCAACTTGCATGTCATGTAATCAGGTATACTCTGACGTAACTATTGGCTATCCCCAAGTTATAAAACAACATTCCACGACATATAATGCCATTATTGAGGGTGAAAACGCCTGTGAATGCAACGCCGGTTATGGATTAACACATAATGGTTTACAATATACGGGGCTTTGTAACTTGTGTTCCGGATCCCGTTACAAGACACACATTGGTAACACTGGGTGTGATTATTGTGGAGGCGCAACTAACGAAGACAGGACAGCTTGCTGTACAGCAACTAAATTTGAGTACAACGGTCAATACATTGAAGAAAAGTATAAAGATCGTTATAAATGGAGAGCAGATTTCGATTCCAGCAACTTGAAGTCTAGACTACTTGACAAGTGTGAAGCAATTGCCTGTAACCCAGGTTATGGATACTTTCACAACGGAGATTGTTTACCTTGTTTACCAACTCTAAACCAAATGAAACTTGTCAAGGACGGAACATCATGTGAAAATAAATGTAACCCGGGACAATATGCAGATTGGAAGTTACCAACACAACCTTGTTCAGCATGTCCTGCTGGACAATATTTCAGATATTATAATGTTGATGTGGATCTTTATGGAACATGTTCGATTTGTCCATTCGGAAAGTATACCACTGCACACAAACCAAGTATTGCTTCACGTTCACAAGAAACGTCTGCTTGTCATTATTGTCAAGGCGATATTGAATACGCTCAAGATGGTTTTGTTATGATGGGTGGCATTGCATGTCGAGCATGCCGTCCTGGAACATATTCTACAAATGCTTACAGCGAATGTCTGTCATGTCCTGTTGGTAAATATAATGATATTACAGGTGCTCAAGGCGAAGAATCTGAGGTTTGTATTTCCTGTGACTGTAGTGCTGAAAGACAACAAGCAATACAAATACTTGATTACTTTTGGGGATTTGCAGGATTCGAAATAAGTGCTAAAAGTGATTATACATGTAATGTGGGTTCTGTAACAAGTTATTGTCAAATGTGTTGGTGTGGATACGACTTGTTAAACCCTTTCAATGCAGTCATAGGGGCTTCCGTATGTGATTTTCCATTATTCGGTAAATATAAACAATGCTTTGATCTTCCTTCAGCATCGGAAATTTCTCCGAATTTTCTCAAACTAGGGATTGATGCTAGCATGAAGCTTATCTCTGCTGAATTTGAATTAGACTTGTAGTTATGATGTTAAAATTAAACAGCCATTGTTCAAATAAATAAATGAATGAAGTGTGTCAATATGATATGATTAAAAATACATAGTTAATGTACATATTAAAGTCCACACATTCTATCTTTAAATGCCCCCCCCACACACAGCCTGTCGCATCCGGGTTTTCTACGTAGTTTTGGGGGCCCTTGTGATGGGCGCGCGTGCGATTTATTGCCCAGCTAATCAATATACTTCTTCTGGACCAAACTTGGATATTGTGAGTATTACATTGTCTTCTGAAGCTCCAAGTTGTTTTAATCATGTAGTGTCTGGAACGTACACGAGAAACACTGCTGCGGAATTTTCTGATTGGAGAGTTTGGTCAGCATCTACACCAATAACACATGACACGTATAGTATAGCATACGGCAATGGAATGTGGAGAATTTTCAAGGGTACCGTTGGTGAATATGTTGCTGTCAGAGCATTTACTTCATCAAATTACTTTATTTATTGGACAAACTCTTATTCTGTTGGTGGAGAAACAAAACCAATCAATTCTCATTGGTGGTTTGATGATGGGTCGTATGATTATTACCAATGTGGAGGTCCAACAACCGTTTATTCAACTGGAGAGGTTCTACACCCCCCTTGGCCCTTTACATTAAGTCCAAGTGGTACCTCAATATTTACAGAGTTCTGTGAAAATTGTCCTGCCAATAGTTTTGCGACTACAGGTGACAATATATTAAATGATTGTTTATGCGATATTGGATATCAATGTTTATCGTGTCCATATGATTGTTCGCAATGCCCAATAGGAAAATTCAAAAATTCTGTCAGTTGGGATAGTTGTCTGTTTTGTCCAAATAATATGTACGCTGCAATTGGTTCTACACAATGTTCCTGGTGTCCAGAGAATACATATTCGACTTCACAAACAGGCAGTGCTAATGATTGCTTAGATTGTCCCCCTGGATATTTTGATCAAGGCAGTGTTCGCGAAGAGACTTCTCCAAATGAATGTACTTCATGTGCTGAAGGAAAACACTTACCAGACAATGCAACTACGTGCATCAATTGTCCCGCTGGAAAGCATAGAAAATCGCAGTATGGTATATGCTGGTCCTGTAGTGAAGCAAGTACTGGAACATATAGTTTAGAAGGCGCTACTGCATGCCAAGATTGTCCAATTGGTAAACATCCTGATGCAAGTGCGAGTTCATGTGTGAATTGTAGTCCGGGGAAGTATGCAGATACAAAGATTTCTTCAGCATCTGATTGCTTGGAATGTAACTATGGAAAATATTCAACAAGTGGGGTGTGTGTTGATTGTGTTGATGGAACATTTGCTAACTCTAGGGGGTTGGGTATATGTTCATCGTGCTCAGCTGGCCAGTTTGTCGAAGGTGGATATTGGGATTACTCAGGGCAGTATCCCGGATATTGGCCTGGGTCTTGTACTTCCTGCCCAGCTGGGACAAGCACCGATCCTTCAAATAACATATATCTTTGTTCAGTGCAGTGCGCGGCGGGAAAGTATGCTCAAGGCACCCCCTGCACAGATTGTCCATCCGGAACTTATAACTGGTTTTCTGGGGCTTCTGAGTGTGTTTCTTGTTCACAAAATTCCTTTGATTATCTTACAGCGTGTCAGTTATGTGGGGGCAAGGGGTACAAAATTACAGTGGATTCTACTTTGGTTTTGAAAAATCACAGATTTGATCCTGTTTTTGGAAATGAATTTTTTGTGCACACATGGGGACAACCTGGTTATTACAAAGGTTATTGGGATTATGAAGCAGGATTGACATGGAGATTGCGAAATGTATACTCATCTTCTTTTTCAACCGTAAAAATTAAACTGGGATTTATGACTGCTGACTGTTACCCCCATTGTAATGATTATGCTGTTTCAAGTCAAGAAAAGACTAAAGTTGCCTGGTTTATTTTCTATGGTGACGAAAGCAATAAATTGGTGCACACGTTTCCTAGATCCACTCACACTTGGATAAATTCTCGAATTTCGGGAACTCAATACTTCTTGGATGATTATGGAGGTGCTCCTTATTTTGAAAACATCAATTCTGCAGTTACCTGTCAACCTTGTCCTCCAGGCACATATCTTGGTTCTGATGCCTTTTCATGCACTCCCTGTCCAGCAGGCACTTATTCCAGTGCTTCACGAGCTACGTCTGTTGATACATGTCTTGATTGTCCTGTTGGTACAGTAAATCTAGAAACAGGAGCCAGTGCTTGTACGGACTGTCAAGTAGGCAAGTACGCTCCAAATCCCACCGTTGTGTGTGAAGAATGTCCCATCGGCACATATTCAACTGTAGCAAGGGCTGTATTTGACAATTGTACTTCATGTGAAGCAGGAAAGTTTAGTGTTAGCGCGGGGTCAAGTAATTGCCTTGACTGTAATTTTGGAACATTTCAAAGCAACGTTGGGCAGAGTGCATGTCTGAATTGTCCCACTGACACATATGCGAATGAATTTGGCTTGGTGGGATGCAGGCTCTGCGCCGATTGCTCCAGCTCGGCCAACACAAGCGTTGTTGGGTGCAATGCTGAAGAGGGTCCTGGAATCTGTGAATGTTTGCCTGATTATGTTTGGACAGAAGACGTGACTCGTTGCATTCATGCGTGTGACGCTGAGGTTCCACAGGGATATTATTTGGAGGGATCATATCTTGATCAATGTTTAGAATGATTTAATTACAGGTATTTGATATGAAATGTATAAATGAACGTTATAAAGTGTCTCAATGAATTGTAGTTCTGTGTCTCGGGTGCTGCTGCTGCTCGGCTCGCTTCTGTTGGCGGCGCGGGGGGCGCGCGCAACTACATATCATTATGTCTCAAGTGGATCTTGTGTCAGCAATGGGTATGCGATTATCACGACTCAAGCTGATTGTAATTCTGGTTACATTGCTCTGGGATTCGGTCAGAAATCTGCTTATGTGAATCCTGGAGCTTCATACGCGGCTTTGGGATGCATACATTCAAGTTATGGTGGTCTTTATTTGTACACAACAGGTGTTACAAGTACAAACTGTAACAACATGGACGGATATTCAAACACGTATTATTGTATTTGCAAAAGTGCGCCCTCCTGTCCAGCAGGACAAACTGGATCTCCTGGAAGCTGCACAAACTGCGTGGAAGGCACGTACAAAGATGTCACGGGCTCAGATGCTTGTACGGCTTGTCCATCGGGCTCCACGTCCCCCGCGGGCAGTGACGCAGTGGAGGATTGCGTTCCAGCACCAACAACTAAGACGACGACCCCTGCACCAACAACTCCGACTACGACTCCTACACCAACAACTCCGACTACGACTCCTACACCAACAACTACGACTACGACTCCTTCACCAACAACTACGACGACGACCCCTGCACCAACAACTACGACTACTACTCCTACACCAACAACTACGACTACTACTCCTACACCAACAACTACGACTACGACTCCTTCACCAACAACTACGACTACGACTCCTTCACCAACAACTACGACTACAACCCCCACACCAACAACTACGACTACAACCCCCACACCAACCAAAACTGTGATGGCCCATCAAGAATATTACAAGCAATGTCCATCAAATTCAAATACGCTTGGCGCTGGCAAAAATCGTTTACAGGATTGTCTCTGTGCGGAAAACTATTTTCGGAATTCCAGTGATTTCTGTGTACCGTGTGCGTATGGATACCAAAAACAGGGTATTGGAAATTTCAACTGCTCGTGTTACGTGTTTGACTCCTGTGACCCTCCCGTTTGCAATGGCGACGGTTCCTCCTGCCGCCCATTGCTTGTGGTTAGCGAAAGTGATGGAGGGGGCTTTGGCTTGAGTGAAGTGTTGGTGGGCGACTTTGAAGATTTGAGTTTGACGGACACGATTGACATTGAGGCAGAAACTGCCAAGCAGGGATTTGAATTCACATCCGATGGTTCACAGCTCATTTCCGGGACGTCTATTGCAACGACTCAAGTGGTAAATGGCACAACAAAGACCAGTATTACGAATGTGATTTTGAGACAAAATCGTTTGACTGATGAAGTGCAAATCAAAATTATACCAGTTCAAAACGAAGCTATTAAGGCAACGGCTGTGAGTCCCATTGATGATAATGTTTTAGTGTTTGGTGGTGAACGGAATGTGTATATGTATGACGAAAACGAGGAAAAAATAATCAAGATTGCCAGTGTTGAAGATGACAACATGCAAACGGTTGATGTTTCGACCTCTGACGCTCAAGGTGGAAGAATTGCGATTGCTTACTCCTTGGATTTTTTCAATACTTCCAATAGTTCAATTTCTCGTCGGCGACTTTTACAGGATGCAACGTCGGATTTGTGTGGATCAGTAGAGCATTTTACTGCTAATTTTGTCAGTGAAACGAATGCCAAGTCGTACAAGATTTGCCAGCCACATTCAGTGGCTTTGTACACGTCGGGTGATACTAACGTTGATTATATTTTGGTGGGCACGCCATGTCGTATAGTCAGAATCAATCTTGACAGGACTGGCAATGCTAAATATGCCAAGACTTTACTAGGTCCTGGGGAGCCTGATCAAAACTGCCAAGAAGGTGATTTTGGAGATGCTAGCATTCCTGTCAGTGGAATTCGTTTCCAGGATGCGCGGAAGATTTTGGTTGACAAGTCTGGTGGTGAAATTTTTGTATTTGACAAGAATCACCTGAGAAAAATTGCCATGAAAGAAGATCAGGTGTCAGGAATTACGACCGTGGAAACGTTTGCTGATGAGGACATTGACTCAATCACAAATATGGCTCTCTCACCCGACGATGGCAGTATTTTGTTTGCCAGAAACCAGGAGGTCCAGATCACTGTAAATGCTTCGACAGGTGCACAACAGCCACGACTGGAAAACAAATTACAGCGATTGGATTTAGTAAAACCAAAAGAATCGCGAAACGGACTCTACTGTTTTTCCGAGGAAAATAGGGTAAATTCACAGGTCACGTGCGAATCAAACCAGGATAATGTGGCAAAGGGCTTGTTGTGCAAAAGTGGCGTGCCATGCGTGTGTTTGAATGGATACTACTTGAAGGATAACAAGTGTGAGAAATGTAGAGTGGAAGATGGGTGATGAGTAGACAGAGACATTCGAAATTGGGTTATTTTGTGTTATTATAGGACCAAAAAATGGTCATGACGAAAAATGGTCATGGTACGACTTTTCTATGTAAAATTTACATAGACTAATTATCGGGTGGCGTTGCAAAACGGTTCTCAAGCTTTTGAGGCACGAGAGTGTATTTCCTCTGGACGTCTGTCCTGTTCTCCTTTTTTGGAGGGCCGGGACATACCGTATTCATAACTTTGCGCTCGGGAGTCATCATTGTCGTACTTGACACTAAACTTTCTTTTCATCCTTAAATACAAAATAAAAATCTTTTCGTGTGTTGTTTTATTCAACAGGCTAGGGGGATATGATATAAACGTAGGCTGTAAGCCCACAATGAACTAAAAACCCCTTCACCCAATTGATTTTGGTTTCCAGCCACTGTATGCGCTGTCGTAGAAAGACATTCTCGGCCTCGAGCTCACGTACGCGAGCTTGAAGCTTGAATGCTTCGACGTGCGCGAAGATGTCCCACATTTCGTGAGACGTGCAGCCCAGGTAGGTGGATGACATAGTGAAAAGGTTTATAAAGATGTGAAATAGTCTCGATCATTGACGACTTGGAGAAGGACTTGCAGAAAAATTAATTCTCCTGCCACTCGTCTCCCCCCTATCAGTGTCGTCAGAGTCATACATTCGTTCGATTCTACGCTTTTTTGGTTCTTGTTTGCGTTTTACAAAATACTTTCTCACTTCAGGATAAGTCGATCCAGAATCAGCGTTAAAAGTAATCTGAACCTCATACTGGTAAGGACATGATTTCGCACTTGATTTAATATTTTCACCGGGCCTTAGATTTCCGCAACAAGACAGTAAAAGTTTGTCTCCATTTTTTAACGGGGTTGAGATTTCTTCGTTTTGGGATGAACGGACCACGCCGTTGATAGCCAAACCATTCAAGCTCTTCATGTCAGTAATTATTACATTTTTGCCAACTTGGATTTGGGCGTGACGAGTACTCAAAGTTGCATTGCGTATTTCAATGCTTCCATTTTTTTTCCACACATTAAATTCAATATCAGGAATTTGATGATTGGGCGGAACATCGCTGTCATTTTTTTTGCGGCCAATTACAAAATTTCCCGAACCAAATTTCATTGGACACAGATTCTTGTTATGTGGGTCCTCTGGTATCAATGTGACATTCATGGTTGATTTGCACAATCTTGTTTTTTTATCTAATATACTAGTTTTTTTCAATTTTGACCTCACATCGATGCATGGCCCCCATTCCCTCACTTTTCTTTATTTTGAGGCTCGAGATAGGGCGTGTGATTGTATAGTGTGTATCTGATTGACTGGTATGTGGAATTTCAATATCAATTTCCTCGAACAGAGAGAGGTTGATTGGTTCGTGGGTGTCTTTGGTGGTGATGAGGACTTTATAGTTTTGAGAATTGGACTGTGTATCTAGTGCAGCGTCGTAATCCCGGTTTTCGATACTTGCCTGTTCTCTTGCCAAGTCTTTTGGTTTCATGAATACGTTCAGTTTTTTATGGTGTGTGCTACTTCCTCTCAAGGCTTTTGGGGCCATGTCTCTTTTTCGGAGTTGATTTATGCGCGCGGAATTGGGGTAATGGCCATGTTTGCGGGCGTATGTGAGAGCAACCCCCCCACGAAGTCGTAACACGAGGTGAAGAGTGGATTCCTTTTGAATGTTATAATCCGCCAGCGTGCGTGAATCCTCGAGTTGTTTGCCTGCAAAGATAAGGCGTTGCTGTTCGGGGGGGATGCCTTCCTTGTCTTGGATTTTTGATTTCACCATGTCAATGGTGTCGGAGGATTCTACTTCGAGCGTGATGGTTTTGCCTGTGAGTGTCTTTACAAAGATTTGCATGCTTGAGAAGTAAGTATGGGGTGTTAAATATAACAAAAAATCTCGTTTTTGCTTTTAATGAAAAGTCAATTTTGAAATTGGTCATGATGTGAGACTCACATTATGACCGTGAGACTCAATACTAGGTCATAACGTGTTTGACCTTTACTAGCTCAAACACGTGCGTGCTGCTGATATCTTCTTATCAAGTTCATTGCGTTTTTCTTCCAAGCTTTCTACTCGTGCCTGTAAGGCCTGGTTGTCTTGCATGGCCTTGAGCTTTGCAGATTCAGACTCATCAAGTCTCATCTGCAGCTCTCTGTTCTGATGTTTCAACTCTTCTTCAAGAGTCTTTTGCATCTGGGTCTCTGAGGCCTTACAATTGTTGAGGCTCGAAACTTCCTGTCTTAGAGTTTTAATCGTGTTCTCGAGGTTGTTGTTCTTGTTCATGGTCGATATAACATCGGTCTTGAGAATTTCGTTCTCAGCCTGAAGCAATCCATTTTGGGTTTGGAGGGCTTCGATTTGGGCATCTTTCGCTCGCATGTCAGTGATGTTGACACTGGAGCATGATCCTTTAGCAAGACCATCCCTGGCTTTTTTTTTTATCGTTTCAATTGCTGTTTTAAATTTCTCTTGTTGTTTTCTGTAAGAAGGAGAAGAGGAACCCTCTTTTGCCTGCACATACTTCTCGTTCTCTTCTTCCGCCAACTTAGAGAGTTCAATTGCTTTCTGGTACTCACCCTCTTTAAGCGCATTCTCTGCCTTTTCCAAGGAAGCATCCGTTTTTGATTGCAAATGACCCAAGAACATGCACTCCAACATAGCGGTCTTGCTTGGGATGTCAAGTACATATTTAAACCAATCCTTGAATGAGTCATATTTTCCTTTTGTTGTTTGGAATATTTCGGTAGTGTCGCCGCCCCTGTCTGGGTGATACTTGAGACACCATTTCTTCCATGAATCCTTGACATCTTTAGGGACCATGTATCCATTGTCGTCCGAAGTTGTGAGATTAGATGCATTATTTGAGATCTTAGTGTAATAATAACTCATTTCCATGATTTCTAAAAACTCAACTGCTTCTTTATGCGCCTTTAACAAATGATTGAACCACTTCTTGAAGTCTTCAAACTGTTGTTTTTCTTTGCCACGATCCGAATGATTTTTGCTAAACAATTTGTCATATGCTTTTTTGACATCTGTGGGGACTTGAACCGTATCAACCTCTTGGGTTTCACAAGTAAATGGCTGCCTGAAGAACGCATTCAACCATTTTGAATCCATACATATCAATAATAAAAAATGGATGACATCGTTGATGTGAATTTGCATCGTATGTGTTACAAAACAAAAACAAATATTTCCTATATAGTAAATATCTTTTATTGGATTCTATAAAAATCAATAAGAAACCAAAGTCTCCTCGTCCTTCGTCTCGAGCCTCCGGGCGTCGCATGACTTGAAGAAGGCAATCATCTGGTCGCGGAACGCGATTGAATTTCCACTCTCGACGTCGTTATGTTTGGCGTGGACGTACAACGGAGGGTAATAGGCTTTGCGATGCAGTCGTGTAACAAGCATTTCGGCATTTTGAACGGGGATGATATCATCCTGTTTTCCGTGGATGATGAAAGTCGGTACGCGTACGAAGTTTACGAGGTTAATTGATGGACAGAAGACATCATCAAAATATTCTGTCATTGGTGTTAACATGGAGGAGTTAAGAAGTTTTTTGGGCATGACAGCTCTAATTCCCGAAGCCAGTGGAGAGATAAGCACGATCCCGTGAATATCGTCCATGAAGTCCTTGGATGCGAGATATATGGTGGGTGCGGTTCCCAAAGACTTGCCCATGAGCACAATTTTTTCATGTGGGATTTGGAGTTCGCGGTTGAGGTATTCGTAGACTGCAATGATGGCTTCGTGCATATTTTGCTCTGTTGTTTGGCCTTTTTCGGAGATTCCGTAGTTTACGTAGTCGTACGTGACAACATTTGCGTCAAATGTGTGTGCCAGCCACTTGCAATATGCCTTGCAGGCTCCAATGTCGTCAGCGTTTCCGTGGCTGAGTAGAATTACCTTGCGATGATCTGTGTAATTTGCATCTTCCCAATATTTTTTGGATTGCCCCTCATAATTCACGAAGTATGTTGCAATTCTCTGGTTTTTTATAGTATGCACAAACAAGACTTCTTTGCTTTTGATGTAAGTGGGTCTTTCGGGGGCATGAAAGGCAAATGGGGAAATGACTCTTTCCTTGTAGGATTCTATAGTTTTGGCAGATATGACATTGCCCATTGAGAATATCCAAACTTTGTTATATAGAAAGCATTATCACGTAGTTTAATTTTACAATTTATTGAATATCAATTTGCATGTAACGAGAATTCAAATACTTGTGAGTCACGACTCCAAGCTGTTTGATTCTACAACTAGAACTCATAAATCCATGTGTGGAGTTCACGAGCAGAATTGAAATCAGTTGGGTGAACTGCCACGAGGAAAACCATGTAGAAGGGTAGTATTAATTTTATGTAGTCTTCTGTTTTTTTTGGATTTTTTTCGGATTCTTCTGTACTTAAACTGTAAGCACCAACTGCGAATGCTTGAAGTAGAAAAGCTGAAGGGGCGTTTTCAAGAGCAAGTAATGGAATTAATGACATGCAAACTAACAAAAAATATTTAATGTAAACTGGGTTATTCATTATTGTTAACTTTTATGCTATGCTTTATAATGTCTGGTGAACTTGACTCGACATAATCAGTTTTTAAATGCGTTGTGTTTGCCATTATATAGCATTTCCAACAGTATTCCCAATGCCCCTGAACAATTCTTCATATTTTAACGGCTCTTCTGGTCGTTATTCGAATCAGACCGGCGACACAAACATGCAATATGGGGAAACATGTGTGCTATGTGAATTAACGGGTTGTGGACACGCAGTTGTGGATGAAGTCAATGCTTACATTTTAGAAAACATGGGAAAGGTGCACCTAAACGAAATGGCAGTACAGGTGTCTCAGGCATTGAGTGCTTTGCCGGGTAGATGTTTTTCCAAGGAACAGTTTTTGAATCACATGAAATATCACGTGAGGCATCAAAAGGTCGTTTTGTCCACTTTATTGAATGATCTCTTGGAGGTTGCTTACGTCTCAAAGGATGCTTGCATTACTATTTGTGCAGAGACTAACAAAAAAGTGGTTGACCAGAAGATGCTACAAGCCTACCTGAAGACCGTAGACAGCATCATGGCCATATACAGGACAGACGCTTTGAGGGAGAGACGGGATTGAGATTTTGTTCACTCACAGGAATGTTGGCCTTGTACTTTTTACCCACAGTACGCGAGTTGGAGTCTGTCGGGCCACTACAGCTTTCCTCTCCATTGGGCGGGTAGCTCTTGTATGGTTCCTGCAAAGACACGTTTTGCTTTTTGAGCCATAACTTGTATGTTTTGTCAACTTCATGAAAAATTAGAATCTTCCTTCGTTTAAGGTCTTTGCCATCTGTGTCCTCTTTGTCTGACATGGTGTTACACACTTTATGAAAAGAAAGTTTGTTATATATAAAATTTTAACAAATGTTTATTGGGTGCCAGATCAAATGTGATTTTTTTAAAATACAGTGCCAATCTGCCTAGCAAAGTCATCCCACATATTAATATCGGGCTTGACGTCATCGCGAGAAATTTGATCATCGGCCTTGGACTTATCACCCACAGTACGCGAGTTGGAGTCTGCGTACATGCCGTTTACACGCTTCTTGAGCTCGTCATTCTCCTCCTGGAGCTTGTCAAAGTCGTGCTGGCGCTGGCGATGGAGGTCCGAGGCTGCGACCATCATCCTCCACACGCCGTTATCCTCAGCTGCGTTCTTGACAAAATGATCCATACTGCATTTGAAGTCCTCCTTGATCTTTTCGTTTTCGATGGGGAGGTCCTTGAGCCAAGAGGTGTACATGCTCTCCGCAATCTTTTGCATGTCTGCCTGTGTCTTTTGGGACATTCGAGCGTTGAGCTGCTTAAGGTTGGTGTTTTCACTCTCAAAGCTCCTAAGCTTCTGCTCTAGATCCTTAACATGTGAGAGAATATTAGAAAAGTCTGGCTTTGTGTCGGTTTCGGGGGCCTTTTGCTCGGACTTAGGGATGTTTTGACTAGATGAACCTTCGGCCATTAACAATGTTCATGTATTTCTTATATACAAGCTAACAATGTGGTGTGGAGATTTACATCGTATTTTTTACATTGTGCCATGTGAATTGTATACTGACAATACACAACGTCAATCTACAGTGTCATTGTATACTGAATTTTTGACTTCATTGATGTCTACCGAATTATCGTAAGTATTCTTTTTTGGTGGCATGAACCAATCGTCTGCTGCTTCTTCTGCTCCTGATGTAAAATGAAGCACAAGTGAAATCGAACCGACGAGAATGATGGCGCATAGCAGTGCTTGGCGGCGCTTCATTTCGTGTTCCGGTGCCTGGAGTTCGCGGATGTAGAATCGCACCATTTCCGTGTATGTCTCCTTGTCAGTTCTTACGCGCGGCGTTTCTGCTTCTGAAGAGGTGTGCATTTCTAAAGGCAAGTACAGCATGCTGATAACAACAATTCCACCGGAAATTAGACACAGGTAAAAAGTGAATTCGAAAATCATTTGGAATTGTTTACAATGTGTGTTAAATAAGCAGATATAACACAATTAAAAACATGTCTAATGACAACGGTATCAGGATCTGGGCCACCCCCAATTGATGTCTGGGGGGATTTCATTGACATTGCTGCGAGATTGGATTCTGCTATTAATTTTACCTTGATTCGATTTATTTTCAAGACGTTGCAGATGGTGTTGAGTAATCATGAGATTATTTTGGTCAATGCGAGTCTTTTGTTGTTTATCAATACGACTTTTGCAAGTAGTTTGTTGTTAAATGTAAATGTTATTCTTACGGTGGTAGCCTCATTGAGCAGTGGCTTAATAGCACAAGCGTTGATCAACACTGCGACCAGCAATGAAATTTTGGCATCGATGACAATCAATCAATCGTCAAGACTTTTGGAACAATTTACAGTGACCACAGCGATGCTTTTATTTGCTTCTATCATTCCCGGGCAGTTACAAAGAAAAGAGTATGTATCTCGGGCCATTACCATTTTGCTTTACATGTACACGGATGCGACTCAAAATATCGTAAATCAACTAAATTTTGGATGGTCCCCTCCTTTTCTGTGCGTTTTGATTTGCATTCTATTGCATAAAAACCAAGAGTATTTGGAGCAACGGAAAACACTGCAGTACATTGTGAAAGCTCTTAATATGGTCGCGATTAATATATTACTCACTTCAGTAACAACGATTGATACCAATGCAAGTGATTTACATACGTCCACGGCATTTTTAATTGTAACTCTATTTTCAATTGATGCGTTGATGCAGTTATCAGTTAGTTTCACAGAAGGGAGGAATTATGCAATATGGAAAGGAGCGCAACAACTATTTTTAGTGTACCAAGAACTGCAAATTGATCCGATTGTTACGTTTGTGTTAGCTTGTGTGTTTGTGATCCTTCATACTACCAGCATACAAATTATTTCAATTTTACATCTACAGAATAACACCATTCTAGAAATATTTTTGCTGATAGTCGTGAATGTTATTATTGATCAACTTCAAAGCAAAGCTCTCTCAGTTTTCAATATAGAAAATGGATTTGTTTTGATTTTATATATTATTGCTATACATACAGTTAGTTTGTTCTTCGAGGAGAAAAAAAAGACCAAATTTAAAAAAAAATAATATAAATGGAATCTTTTTAAATGTCTATTTCTTAAACATCAAGTTGACAAGCAACGATGTTTTGTTATCATCATTGTATCCCGTGTGCACCAATGGGTCGTTCAAAAACGCAAAAGTGTGAGTTGTTTCTGCCGATTCTTGCATTCCGAGTGCTAGTTTTACCAGAAGTTGTATGTCGGTCTTATAGATGTTTACTATTTGATCTGCGTGAGTGCATTCCTTACCCTCTTGTGTGGCAATAATTGCTCCCTTGACATGCTTGTGAATCAAAGGAGAAATAATTCGATGTCGCAGATCCGCATCTAGCATCCCTAACATGATACATTGGGCCTGATAAGTGGTGGTCTTGCTTGACATTTTGTTCTTTTGCATTTCAGTACACATCTGCTCACAATGTTCTGTGCTGAAAGGTTTGCCGATACTTGAAGTCGCATCATTTCGGTAATAATGATTGAAACCCGTGGAGATGTGGACACAGTCGTTGCGAGACAGAGCATGAAGAATCTTCTGCACGCGAATCGCCCCAACAAGCACGTGTTCATTGCTTTGATTGTTTTGATCACTTTGATTACTTTGATTGATTCGACTCTCGTTTTGGGTTTGCATGCTTGCGCGAATCATACTTTGAATTGACAGGATTTTCTGAAGGCAATTTTCAGCGACGGTTACGTCAAGCTTGATGTCATTGCTTCCATTGTTAGCCATAATCTGTCGCATCTGATACGCTCCCATATCAATGTCCAACAAGCAATTATGCATTGGCATCTCGCTCATAAGCCGGACTTGGGCTCGAAGACCTGCATCTACACAACTAAGTGTGATGAAGTGTGCTCGGCGGTTCACGACGCTATCCAGTTTGTGCGTAGTTTTGTAATCTTTCCCAGCATGAATGGCATCCGATACATGTGAGAGTAGATTCTGTCTCATTTTGCATAATGTTTCGAGAGAGGTTATATGTTGGTCGTTGTCTCCAAAAAGAAAGAGGTTTTGTACAATTGTGTCAATGTCTCCAGGTTCATAGACAAGCTCTTGCTCGCCTAATTTTTGGACGTGAGCAATTATCAAAGCAACATTTTCCTGAAGTTGCAAGAGATCGTTTTGAATAAACGAATTGTCACTGGTTACGCGCATCACACTTTTATCGTGAAAAATCTTGCCCCCTGGAGCAAACAAATCATACCACCCATCATTTCCAGAAACGAGATATCGATCGTTGAGTCTTTGGGCGGTGCCAACAATTCGAGTAAGCTTGCGGTTCAGACTCGAAAGTTCCTCTTTGAGGTCAAATACAGTGATTTTGGCTTTGGGATCTCCATTCAATGCGTTGTGCTTGGGAATACACACACTTTCTGCCTCCGCCACACTTGAAGCGGCCAATCCGACAGTTTTGACGTCGTCCGCAATTGATGAAAGCCAATGCACATGGAATTTTGAATCAGATACGGAGTTTGATTCTTCTTCATAACAGTGTGCATTCAAGAAATCAAAATGTAGAGTGTCTTTAGTGTTAAGGTGGATTAAAAGCTGTTTGTTCAAGCCTTCTTTTACATTGAAACGCCATTCACCTGGACTTTGCTGTCGAAGTTCTAATGTGTCAGTTAGTCCATTTCGTCGAACCATTTCTGCTTTATTAATTTCAGGGCCCGTAATAGTAAGAACATATGAGTCATCGGGGAGTCCAAGCGCACCATGAAGTTCGTTCTGAGATACAACACGACCAAACCCCCCTTGCATATCACACAGCACCTGATGCTTTCCTGAACTGTCATTGCACAAACTTACATCCAATCGTAGATGCTTTTTTGTATAAACACATCCCCGCTCTCGAGAAATAAGCGTGCTGACAGCATCTTTGAGCAGTAAAAGACGCTCTTCGGCTGAGAGCGACGACTCCGAGGATATATTCAGAACACTCGAAGCAGGAAACATAATGGAACTCGTTGTGCCGGAAATAGCACACATTGGTGTATATCAACTGGACGGGCATAAATACACAACTGTCATGCTTCGGGGCCAATTATGAAAATGCATAATTTGAGTTTATTGGATTTACAAGCTAAAATATATCTTATAAAACACAGTAAGAAGTTTTAAAGCACTAAGAGGTATCATTATCCGTTTCCTTACGCCTACTAAAAAGACCCCCATTCTTGTTGCTCTTCTTGCTGCTACCACCCTTGCTGCCACCCGATTCCATCACATCAGCTGCTTTGCGAACCACGATTTTGGGCTTGGGGGGAGGCATGGAACCGTTGTCAGAGGCGGAATTTGAAGATGGTTGGTTTGAGCTTGGTGGTATAACATTACCCGGTAATACAGTTTCATTTACATCGAACAATTCTCCAGCTTCAAAGTGTGCCTGGAAAACAAATGGTGTTGGACCAATGCCACCTCCACCTGCTGTTATCCAATTCACTGTCATTGTATCAATTTCTATTTGATCCATTGGAGTTCTCAAATTATCTGTCAAAGCAGCAGCCATATCAACCCATGTTTGTAGTTGCTTGGTGTATGAGCTAACTTTATCAGCTTCAGTTGCAGCTTGAGCAGCAGTCAACAATGGTCTTATTCTATTTTGAATAGCAAGAATTCCTGCATTAATTTCTCCTTTTGAAGTCCAGTTCAAATTGGCTTGATTTTTCAAACTTTGGGCATCCGTATGTAACCGATTGTAAGGTTGTTCTGCTGCATTGTAAGCAATAGTAGATAAATCAGTATCAATTTTTTTTATAATAATTTGGATTTTCTTTTCGTCCTCACCGTAAACAGGATTTGGCAGAGCCCATGTAGTAGGATCATTCATATCTGTTGCATGATCTCGCAACATTGTGTTGATTTCTTCCCAAAATTGAAAGAATGGGTAATTCGCGAGGGATGAATTCCATTGTTGGGCTGCATCGGTGATGTAACGGGCAACATTCATAAAGTTTAAAAGTCCCGCATCTGCTTGCAATTCACCGACTTGTCTTTTCCATTCATCTCTGGTATCCAGTGCTTCAAGAAGTGTAAATAATGCTTCACATCTTTGTCGTCCTGTAAATACTGGTGCAGGTGCAACAACGACACCGGCATAAGGATTCCCGCCTGAAGGGTTTGTGCCTGAAGTTCTTGGCCTTATAAGCTTACGCTTTTTCATTTCATCCTCGTCTGCCTTTCTCTTTTTCGAGTCGTTGTCGTGTCCTGTAAGACCCATTTGAGAGTTTGTGGTTGGTTTGTTTGTGAGAGATCTTCGTTCTCCGAATTGAATCCATGTTGGGGCGAATGTGATTTGCATGAGCTGTCCGCGGAGGAAGACCTTATCGTCTGAGTAATTGTTGCACTCCATGTCGTGTGCGTTTCGATGGTGAAACATCTGGCCGATTTTCCAGTATCCATCGATTCGGTAATCGTATTGTGCTTCATTGTTCATTGTTAGGGTTGGATGACTGAGAGGAGGTTGCAATTTCTTTTGGTCGAGAGTCTTTTCCGGGTCGTAGCTCATGCGGAAGACATCGGGGACAAGCTGATAGCAGACCTGCTGGCTTCCAAAGTCCTCGAAAACCATCTGCTTGTAATAGTGGTTGAGGGTGAATTGCTTGGTTGGGACCTTTTCGAGTCTGAAGATGAGAATATCACCCGCGCTTATGTTGGAGGCTCGCCAATAGTTTACAAGATCGCGATTTTGGCCATCGACTGTCATTGTGGTCACATGGTTTGCGGCTGCCTGCACGGGTGCGAGTCCTGTTTCGTGCTTTCCGCCCTGGTGCTCTGATCCGGCGCATATTCCGTAAGGCAAGAGGCGAGTGGAGACAAGCTTAAGAATTTCGGCCAATCGGTTGGGGTTTGTTATGTTGAATTGGAGGTCGTCTGCAAGCTGAGCCCATGCTCCTCGTTTGCTTCCCTTAATGTCATGGGCTTGGGTCAGACGTTGAAGTCCTGCAAGAAGATAGTTGACGGTAGGAAGATTAACAAAAGCATTTCTGGACGGCATTTGCATGCGTGGCCCATTGTACTGTGTGCTGGGGAGAACGAGGTGCTGGACGCGTTCGGAGGCAATCACAAAAGCAATGTCTCCCTGATCAACCGAGTGGGATACCTCGACGCGTTCGTTTACACCCAGGTATTGTGCCTTTGGAAGATAGAGCTTTGGAATGATGTGTTGCATGCGATGCGGGATTTGTTGGTAGTTGCGATCGCTTCCCATGCGTCCGCCGTCCGGGCCGGCGTAAGGGCCGATGCCATCCAATAGATTTCCGTTGAAATTGTAACGACCGTCTGGATCTCCATTAATGCCCGCAGGGCCTGCAAGTGATGTCGGAAGGGGGTTGCTTCCACCGATGCGAGCATCTGGCAAGCGAATGCCTGAGCCGAGGTTGCTGAAGAAATCGGCCATTAAGATATACTTTCATTGGCTTTTATATACAATGCAGCGTCTATGTGCAAACCAAGATTGTGTGTAGAAGTATGGGTGGAGTCATCGATGAAAAAAAATTTTTTTCTATGTATAACCATGTATATTACTCGAGTTTTGTTCAAAGCAAAATGGAAATTGAAACTTTACCGCGCGAAATTAGCAATGGCGAGGCTGCCAATTTACGTGAGAATGAGGCGCATGGGACAAATGGAAGCTCCAATCAATCTCAACAATCTTATCAATCGCATCAATTGCATCAATTGCATCAATTTAATCAATCCGATCAATCTGATCAATCTGATCAATCTAATCAATCTAATGCTTCTCAAGATTTTCAAAACAGTATTCACGAGACCATTTACAAGCCCCAAAGTCGTCTTTTTTTCAAAGCCAACTGTGGATGTGGAATATGTTACGAAGCTGTGGAGGCAGCAGAGGACGCAATGCCTATGTTTTGCTGCTCCAGACAAAACATTGTGCATATTCATTGTCTCGTCAAGTGGTGTGTGCAAAAAAGAATGGAGCACCAAACTGCAGCATGTCCTTTTTGCAGAAGATCTTTCTTGACACAGTCTCAATTTGATGATATTTATGAATGGCGTGAATACGATGAAAACGAAAACAATAATAACAGTCAAAACTCTACACTTTACCGTGCTACACGCTGCATTCTTTCCTTGTATCCTCTTCATACCCATAATGCAGAGATGAGACTGGTGAGACTTACTATGTTCTCGTATCTCACCATGCTGCTAAATGTTATCTTATTATGCATTATCTTTGTCTTCCTTTCTCGCACATTCTCAACATACTCGAACTACACAAATCATGCAATGAAATACCAGGGACAAAATCCAGTCGTTTCGACCCCCCAGAGTTTACAGAATGGTAAGTATCCTACAAAACCCCCACCCCCTCCACTCACGGAACCTCGCCCAAAGAATGGCATAACAGACTTTGATCGACAGGGCGAGGCACTCAAAGGAGACACACACAACAGAAAAGAAACAGAAGAGTGGTTTTCATGGAGAAGGGCAGTGCAGAATGTAGAGGCGAATTGGCATTAGTTTATTTAAAATGAGTAAAATTCTCAATCAAATGACAAATGGTATGAAGTTACGGATTCCAAATTGTCTCCATACACAATTGGTCCAATCTCTATTTGTGTTCCGTCTTGTTTATTAATTTTGAAAGATTTTGATTGATTTTCCTTGATTGCTGTGTGCCATGCATTCGTAAGTCTCCAAACACTAAAACCATCCTTTTGAGATATGTGATAAATTTTAAAAAGATCTTTGGGTACTGACCACCAACTTGGTTCAAATTGATTCGTATCAGATTCTCGATATTGAAGTCTTTTTTGATCCAAATGATCTTTCAAATCTCCTTCTGGTTTGACTTGTTTGTTAAATATGAATCTAAAACACCATCTGGACTTTTTTTGTATCAAATAGTTGACAAAATTTTGATTGGTTTCCTTTTTTTCTTTTTCATTGGGTGCCCAGACGGAATTTAGAGAGTTTGTCCAGTAATTGTTTACCCATTTTGACAAAAGTTGAATCTTATAATAATGAAAGTCCTTGGTTGGCTTATCATTTTCATCTTTCATTTTCTTTTTTTCTGTTTCAAATATTGCCTTGTTTGTTTCCTTGTTGAAAGAATAAACAGTTACATCATGGTCTCCTTTGACCCAAAATTCTTTTTCATATTGAATCCATGCTGTTTTCATTTTTTCAATCAATTCTTGTAATTGATCTCTTTTTACCGTTTTGTCTGCAATTTTTTCGGAGATCTGTGAAATGAATGTGTCATTTATCAAGATCTGTTGTGCAAAATTTTCAAAGATCCGTGAAATTGATGTGTTATTGGTCTTGGCCAGTTGTGAAAGATAATCGTCTACCCGATTTTCTGTTTTTGATTCAATTTTTGTAACATTTGTTTGTAATTCACTAATTTCATCGTGTAATTGTCCGCAATAATCATGTAAACTATTATGCATCTGCAAAGTCCATTCGTAATTTTTTTGTACAGTATCCTGCAATTTTTGAATGTTTCCTGGGGCTGTGAAAATTGATTCTTTCTGCTCTCGAAACAATAATTTTATTGCTTTCTCATATTCGCTGCATAATAGAACTTCAGATTCTTTACTAACAACATGTCCAGGCTTAAAATGTTTTTGAAGAATTGTTATTTTGTCATCGAACGTTATTTCTTCAGCCATCATCCATATGATTGTATGATTAAACTTTTCATTGTAAATATCTTCAAATACTTCTTGAATGAATTTTGCGTCAAGTTCGGGATAATCATTTGAAATTGCATTAGATTTCCAATTCTCAAATACATTTGCATCTTGCGGCATAAAGTCTATCACAATCTGTGTCCACCATTGCATCCATTTCTCATCTTCAGTATCATTTTCAATCGAGTTGGTGTATGAATTAAAAAACAAAATTTTCATTTCAGATTTGAAATCGTTTTCTGCGTTACTTCGTTTTTCTGGGTCATTGTCGCCTATATTGTACAATTTCTGTAATGCTGCTTTTGCTTTTTCTTCCATTGAATTACATAAGTAAATGTCTTAAATATCAAGTACCAATTCGAGTCTTAATGAAATAAAAAACGCACTCAATTTATTCATGCCTGCAAATGATTTGTAATGCAAAGTTATTTGTGGTTTTTTAAAAATTTTATTTGCAAGCAGTCTTGGCATCTTTTATTCTTCTACTCATTCTAAGTTATGTGGGCGAGACCTTGAATCTATGAGCCCTGGTAAAGCTCCCACTCGAGCCTGACTTCGTCTAGTTGGAAGAAAGTTTGCAATTTCTGTCAAAAGCGAAGGCATTTCGTTTTCCGGCGAATAGTTTTCTGGTAGTTGAAAATTAGCTTGTCTTGAGATTTGGTATGAGAGTTGGGGTGTGAGAGGCTGGTCGTCTTGGGTAAGATCGATGACTTCGATGTTACGCATGACTGTGTTTGGTCTTGCATTATGTTCTGTAACATTATGCTGGATTGTGTTTTGTGGAGGGGGTACTGGTTGCATCGGATGCATTGGATGCACTGGAAGTGGAGACTGAAGCTGTGGGCGAGGGGACGAGGGGTACGCCGTTTCTTGTGGTGAAGCATATTGAGTTGTAGATTCATCGGGTGCAATGGTATATAGTGGGGTTGTAGCGTTGGAGTTGCTGAGATTGGGATTAGGTGGGTTTATGGTTTGGGGCTGGTAATTTCGAGAATTGTGGGATAAATTTCTCCGATTACGAGAATTTCTTGCTTCGATGTCATGGGCTTGAACGGCAATTGCGTTTCGATTGAGAAAATTGTGCACTGATCTGCGCATGTCAGCCACGGATGACCGGTTTCTTTGATTTTGTTGCTGGAGATCTTGTACGAGCGCGTTAAAGTGGCTCAAATCCGTGAAAGGCATCATATTGGATGAAGTTTCTGAGTTAGGTGGAATATTATGGGATGTACTTCTGAGTCTCTGTTGATTGTCTGCAAGTCTGAATGTGTACGTTGTTACGTTCAAATGTTGTATTTGAGTTGCTTCGTTATTGAGCATTGTATGTACGTCAAGTAGGTATCGCATGCAGTTGCGAAGTGCATTCGTTACACGATTATTTGCTTGCATGAGTTGGTTGTTATCCAAAAGAGCATTATGCAATTCGTGGTGAAGATGAATCATGTTACCCGTGGTAAAATTTCTGTTTGTAATACTTCGAACTGCGTCGTTCATCATAGCCTGTGACTTGAGTTCTTGTGCCATTTCAAACTCAAGTTTGAGATCGTAATTTGAAAAATTTTCCCAATTTCCCCAGATACGAAACCCTTTTTGAATGCGTTGAATGGCTGTAACAGTAGCTGGGTCTGTCCATGATAGAAGTTCCAGAAGACAGATTGAGAGTTTGAAAGTGTCGCAGAACTTTTGTACGTGATCAATAAACTGATCACGTCCATTGAATGTGAGTTGGGTAGAATACTTTCGCGAGTTGAGAACTAGTACAGCTTCCCATTGATGCTGTGCGATTTCACTGGCGTAAATGAGTCGAGGTTGAAACGCATACCGCAACATTCGAAGAAAAACATCGCGGTCTATGTAAGAAGAAAACCCACAAAGGGACAAAATGACTGATGTTTTGTCTACGCGATGTGTGATGCCCACTTTGCTTGTGTATCGAATAAAACGAATGTCATGAAGAAGCGCTTGAATTTCTTGGGGTGTTAAATTGTCCCTTGACTGGAACCAATAATGCATTTTTGACTCCGTTGCTGTAAATGGCCTTGAAAGTACCTTTGAGAAATCGGGCATATGTGAAAACAAACTTGGTGCTGCGATGGCATTCGTGGAAGCATAATCTAAAGTTGGCACGGCTTCAGATACTACTTGCATGGTCTCCTTTTCTTGGGTGTTGCACAAAGTTTGTGGGGTTGCATTACAAGATGTCATGCGATAATTTCATGCTACAAAACGAATATCTATGTCTAGGTTACTAAAAAAAAACATTTTGCTTATTTTATTACAAGTTTCTTTATAAGTTTTACAAGCTTGATTTGTAACCTTCAGTGCAGAGGGTCAATACTCTGGACGCGTGAATAATTTCTGGCAATGCTTCAAACGTATACTCGAACGTATCAAAGCATTTTTTGAATGCCCAGAGGTAGACGTGACACATACTCATAGCTTCTTCCTTTTCAAGGTAAGCGTGGATGATTTTTGACATGAAGGATGAATCTGTGTATTTTCCTGCAAATGTATTAATTCTTGTTTGTTCAACTTTTTGTAAGTGTAAGCAAAGCCACAGAGCAGTGACAGATGCGTGGTATTTTGAATCAATTTTAAAATTTGGGGTAAGAGAAAGTAATTGGTTGCTTGGCATTCCTGTCATTGCACAGACAGACCAATAGTTTTGAATCTTGTCAGGAGGAACCAAAAGATCTTTTACACTTTTAAACAAAGTAAGAAGGCGTTCGTTTCCTATCAATTGAATTTTGTGCTCGATAGTTGACAGCTTATTTTGAAAAGTTTCGAAGTAATGTATTGCCTCCAATTGAGCATTTGCTTCTAAGTTGTTGTTGATTTGCTCTTTTTGAAGATGCTTCAGATACGAATTGGAGTCTCCAATTGTGCTACATGCCAGATATTCTATGTAGTGTTTGAAGTTTTTTTTGAACATGTCTCGTGTGATTTCAGTGTTTGGCGTAGTTATGATTTTGTTCGGTTGTGCTTCGTAATCTTGCTTTGCATACTTGTTTTGTTTCGAATGCTTAAACTTGTTGCTCTTAATTTGTTTTTGTTTTTTTCTCAACTTTGTTTCATCTGTTTGTTTAGTAATCTTCTGAGAGAACTTTTGTTGTTCGACTTTGGCATTTTTTACTGTAAGAGGCGCGCTGTTTTTGATTTTGAACTTGGTTGTTTGAACCGTTTCTAGTACAGATGTGGTATTGTCTTTTTTATCAATCATTTGTGATGTAGTGATTTGAACGGAATATACAAACAATATCTTTTTTTTTGGTTTGTTGTGCATCTACAACTATATAAAATACTTTGTCTGATAACTAAATGTTTTGTAGGTGGGTGGTTGGCAAATGTATTTATTCTATCACGTGTCAGTTTTTACTTGTTTGCTTATTTTGTTTCTATGAAATCGATGCCTTGTTGGGAGTGAGTGATCAAAATAATGTACAAGTTTCTACTATTCAATACAATGCCGCATTGCACGCATGGACAATGGATCTTGGTTCCGTGTCTGATCATACTCTGATAACAGTTCAGATGTGTGTCTCAATGAGCAATTCACATATCCCGTGTAATTTAATATCAACTTTATCACATGTTCCGTGTTCCACTTTGATTGGCATTTTAGAGGATCCAAGTTGGAAGATGGTTGGAGTAGCTTATAATTCCAATTTGAATACGTTAATCACCCAAGAATCATGTGCACTTTCAAATATTTTACAGATTGACAATCCACTTGTGCGCATCGTGTATCCCCTGCAACTTCAAATTATCAACAACAATACGCTTTTGAAACAATATGCTTATGACTTTGGAAATAACAGTTTTTCTTTTGAAATGAAAGTTGGATTATTTCATCATGTAGATACTCTATTTATACCTCATATAAATGTGTACAGATCGCAGATTACCATTCCAACCCCGACGATAAACACTCTGGGAGTTCAGCATGAATGTGCATATCGTGGGTTTGTTGCACCTCCCAAGTCAGTACTGATATTTTCGGAAAAAAAAATAGGAGAAATAACTGTTTCATCATGTCTTTGGAAGTGTGACCCATCGCATGTCAGACAACCCTTCAACAAGCCGCCTTTACTAGCAACAGAATTTTCGAATACTTCTAAACAGTCTTACTCACCCATGTGTATTCCCATACCCACAGAGTACGTGGCTACATCCGTGGAGATGAAATTGTATGTTGATACCACGTCAAATTACGATATGTATAGTCAAAAGTTGTACAATGCCATTGATGATCTGGTAGATTCTCTGACAGCAAAGGCAAAAGAAATGGGTTTGACGAATCCCATAATTGTTATCAAACACAAAGGATCGATATACGATACAGTAGATTTTCAAAGTTTACTTCAACAGCACAGTCTACACCAAAACAATTTGAACTCGTTGAAGGCATATCGTATACTTTCTGATAGTGAATTAGTTCAAACATCTAATACACAATCAAGAAGGTTACTTCAGAGTAATTTAGTTCAAAGAAATGACATCGAGCTTGAAGGATTGATAATTTCCAGTCAAAATGTAAATCAGGAACCTGCTTCATTTGTTGAAGAAGTTGAAAATATTATCGAATCTGGTCTAGAAGAATTTGAATTCGAATCGGAACTCAAGGTTTCGGTGGTCAGTAAGCCTGTTACTACAACATATTCGCGTAATCTAAATGTTGTTGTGTCTACATATGAAAATGAATCATATTCATGGAACCGTTTGATGTTATTTGCAATAGAACTTGGTTGTATTGTCATTGTAGTGATACGATGCATCAATCATTCAAAAAATGAAAATGAAGGAGACAACATTGACTTTGACGACGAAATAATATCAAAGACTCATGAAGCGTAATGCGCATATTATATTTTAAGTTACATATACGCTCGTTTAAACATTGATTTAAATGTCACTGAAAGCTGCTGAAAAATTGAACGCCAGAAAAAGTCGTGTAAATATGATTTTATTACCTTCTGATTTTGAAACCGAAATTTCAACATTGACGAAAGATAAGACGCGACCAGATCAATCAACTGAAAATGATAAAAGTAGATGCTTGGAAAATATCAACTCTGAAAATAAAGAAATGTTTTTATCTCGTTTAGAACTGAAGTATGCGAATAATTCTTTATCCTCTGAAGAATTTGACGCATGTGAAAACGTTTTGGGTAAAAGCATGAATTCCGTGCTTCATTTACTTCCCAATCACCACATCGATTCCACTGGATTACTCCGCGGTTTTAAATTCGAGTGTCACGCCGAAGAGAAGGCCACTGTATTGCCGCTTGGTAAAGACATGTTTGATGTGATAGCAATGTACGAGTGCAGGATTCCAGGTTCTAGGATCATTTCTACCTCTGGTGTGTTGCATCCCGATGCCATGCGTATTTTCAATAATTTAGAAGATTCACAAGCGCAGATAAAAGAGTTTATGTCTTCTTTTGAATTCACTAGTGCAAGAATGGGTCAATCGCATGAAGGAAATAAGACAAGGGCAGCAAGTTTTGATTGCATTAGAGACGAAATTAGTAGCACCAAGTATACACAACAAGTTCCTGACAAAAGAACGTGGAGGGCGAGTAAGCCAAAGAGATTGGGTTTGTACCATGCGTATGTTCGTTCACACAAAAAAGATGCAATTGAGCACAAACTATTTCTTGTTGTTTCAGGATGCATGGATATTGCATGTGAAGAGCTAGAAAATATTTGGCAGGATGTTCATTCACATGTAAGTTGTCGAGACTTTATTCAAAGTGAGGAATGTCATTGGTTGCGAATTGCAACTTTGCGCAATCATAATCGTATAGCTTTGCAGGTAGCTCGCATGTTGAATTTGAAATTAGAAACAAGACTTGACATGGATGATCCAAGTGGAAAGCAATACATGGCAATGCCTACGACATACACTTTTAAGACTGATATGTATGTAACAGATAATAATCGAATTCAACTTGTAGACTTGGGTTGTTTTTTAAACCGAAGTCAAAATGGTGTTTTATTTGAAATGTTCGAGACTGAAGGTTACTGGTTGTTTACTGGGCCAAAAGACTACGCATCTGATTGTGTATATGGCATTATTGCCGAGCGTAGTCAGTATATGAACTGTTTTCCGACTCGAACTATAATGTTCAATTCAAACTACTCTGTAAAAAGTTATGTCAATGTCGTGAGATGTTGTGCACAAAAAGATAATTTAAAACAGATTGTGTTCAATCCAACGGCACCTAATCACGACGATGATCAAACTCCAAGTGAAAAATCCACGTTTTTTTACTTTCCAGATACCGAGTTCATAAAACATGTCGAACTCATTGGCTTTGATCGTAATGATAGTTTGTTACACTTGATGCCAATATTGAGTTGTGAATCTGGGTATGAGAGTTAAGTTATCAAAGAAGACCAATCGAATATGATGAAAATATGCGGATACACAATAAAATAATTACAACAAGTGTTAGACATGCATAAATTCCTTTACAACCAAACGTTTCATTGTTGGTGTGGACGGTATGTGCTGCTTCAATGTCTGTCATAGCTTCCTGCATGATTAGTGTCACGTCGACGGTGTTTTGATTTACTGAAGTTCTGGGTTCAAGGTATTTTATTACTTTGCATAAACCAGACCAAATTTTTGCACAAACGGAACAAAATTTTTTTTGCACAAATCAGACCGAATTTTTGCACAAACGGAACAAATTTTTTTTGCACAAATCAGACCGAATTTTTGCACAAACGGAACAAAATTTTTTTTGCACAAATCAGACCAAATTGTTGGTACTATTCTAAGCAACAAATTGAATTTCAGCAAAATTTGGTGCACGCCAGTGTGGGCATGCTTTGTGCTTGCGTGAACCTGTATGACTGTCCGCATTGCGTTGGAGGTTTCGACGTTGTTGTGGGTTTTGGTATGAACCTTCTTCCGGATGACACGTTCAAAATCAAAAACGCACATTTTGAACCTTTGATAAATAGATGGTTGGGACAAAATGTACCGCCACCATTTACAGTGGTCTTGGATGCTGTTAAGTGTGATGGGTGTGACATCACATTCAATCCCACTATGGACTACAAAGGCAGAAAGTCTCTATGCGTCGAATGTAGGAACCTTTCGCAGTTTGTCGTGGAAAGGACGTGAAATAACTATGGTTGATTGAACGATTGAGATGGGAATACACTGTTTGGGTTTATACCATGTTCAATGCTCTTTTTGCAGCCATGAGTTCTTTTAAAGCATTTTCCTCTGAATCTTTGTCCGGAAAATAGGATTTTTTATTTTCATTGGGTGATGTCGGTACCACAATATCTTCTTGTAGGTTGATGCTCATTGTGCTTAGCTGTGCAACGCTCTTCATGCCTGTAAAGGTATGGGTGGGTTCGTTAGATTTCATATGTTCTGATTTTGCAGACGAAATCTTTTGTATCAAATAAACAATCAAAGTGAAGCTCATCAAAATACTTCCTGCAATCACATATGCATTTACGAACAGAAGATGCAGAAAGATATGCATTCCTATAGTTTTGTAACGCCTGCGATGGAGATGCTGCGTAAACGCATGCATGAGATAAAATCCAAATGTAAAGATGTAATACAAGATGCCCCGAAAGAGTAATTCATGAAAAGACTTGGTTGAGCACTCCGTCCACAACATTGAAATGCCCAATGCACCCGAAAAAATAGATACAATGTGTAATTCCAGGCGTAATTGTGGCATATCTACAAAAACGTAGACTAGCATGAACATGCTGCATGTTGCCCATGTTACAGCAAGCACAAAGTGTGTCAGGAGTGTTGTGGAACTGAAAGTACACCCAATTTCAAATTGAACGGCAATCAGTCTGTTGTTGCAATACATTAGAGCAGCTGGTATTAAGAATCCACTCATGCAGTTGCTCGCATCGTTTCGGAACAGACATGCGTCAAAGTACACGATCCATGCACTAACAACCACAATCATATGCATTTGGCCAACAACAATT
>MDTC01170772.1_pt1 | contig 46301 bp, 44 predicted proteins | sample 811181 | NCBI WGS metagenome assembly MDTC01 (sample SAMN05326644, study PRJNA326480) | marine metagenome | isolation source: seawater | place: Pacific Ocean: North | collected 2011 | reverse complement strand
CGCGCCCGGAAGGATTCGAACCTCCGACCGCCTGGTTCGTAGCCAGGTACTCTATCCAGCTGAGCTACGGGCGCGCAATATTCAACATTCTCAATTCGGAGAGAGAGGGATTCGAACCCTCGATGGAGCGTTAACCCCATACTCCCTTAGCAGGGGAGCGCCTTCAGCCGCTCGGCCATCTCTCCATAAGCCAGGCATCATACCACCACATCCACCAAAAATGAACTAATTATTAGTGGTGATCCAGAGTTTTTTTCTTCCTTAAAAATTCAACTCCATATCAAGCATTAGTCATAAAATGCATTAAAAAAATTTAGACTCCCTGTTTAACTAGAGGACTAAGTCAGCTCCACCACTTTGATAGTAATGATAAGACAGACCAAGCATAACGGTGTTTGATTCAGGATGAAACGTGTAACTCACAACCGTATTGTTGCCACCACCATAGGTTGAATCATCTGGATCAACAGCATTGTAATGCCAATAATCATACTCCAAACGAAGACTCCATTGAGGGTGTATTTTCTGCTCGATACCGACACCTAGACGATATGAAAAATCATGATCAGAAAAGTTTTTTGTATAACCTGGAATATCAATGTATGAAGGATTTTCCTCCAAAGAACCAGAGACCTTATTCGCGTACTCTCCGTAACCAATACCCATGCGAGTGTAAACTGTCGTTTTATCCCCTAATACAACACCAGGAATTAGGCTAACACCTAAATTATATTTCCACTGCGTATTCATGGTCAGATCACTATCACTAGATGAATAATGTTCTTCAGTCTCCGCTAAAAATCCTGTCAGATTAAACTCTAATGCTAGAGACATCTTATTAGGTATTGGTTGACTCACAACTCCAAAATAAAAATCGCCCGCACCACTGTCGTTGGATGAATTAAAATCACCTGATGCTATAGTTGTATCAATACCAGGAAAAGAATAATCGATACTCGTATCGGAAGTCAGCTTTTGTGCACCTCCTGCCAAACCCACGTACAAATCACTAGCATATCCTGGTGTGACACATGCACATGATATCAAGCTTACTAACACATAAAATTTAACAAATATATTTCTCATTACCACACTCCCAATACTTAAATTTTCTAAAAGCAACCGACCGCTTTAAGACACTTAAAGGCACCTCCTTGAGCTATACGCTCATCCTCCCAATACCATATCTGTTCGTTGAATTATCATGATCTTTTCCTTTGGATGGCTTAGCTGCAGAAAAACTATTAAATTTTCGAATCAGATAAACTATACCCACACCGACTCCACACATTAAGGCAACGGAGCTCATTGAACTGAGGCTAGTAGTTGTTGAGTTTTTGTTTAGCAAACCAGGATGACTTTCAAATAACTGTCTACCCACTGACAATGGCTCAATGTTGGCACTATAGTAATAGTTTGATTCTCCATTGTAGTCAGCTCGTAATGCTACATTACCACTGGCAGGTGCAGGAAAAATTGTAAACAGACTACCACCAGCAGAGTTATGTGCATTAATCTCAGTTGCTGTCCCCGTAAAACATGGATCTTCGGGTGCACTTAAAATCTGGACCCCTGCCTCTTCCACGGAAATACATTGTTCATAGCTACCTTGACCACTAACCACTAAGCCCTCGGTAGCATCAAATTCGCATACAGCATTCGACACACAATCATCACCAACATTGTTTGATGAATCATAAGTGATAACAAGATTACCATTTGCAGTCGGAGAATCTGTCTTTTGAGGAGTTGGTGCTGGTGTTGGATTCGGTGTTGGATTTGCTGTTTTTAATACAGTTGGCACTGGTGTTGGACCCCCTGTAGTTCCATGAGGAGTCGGTGTTTGTGTGGGCACCGCTGTTGTCTGACGAGAAGTAGGGCCTTGTGTCGGAGACAAGGTAACTACTGGTGTTGGAGCCGTTGTTGTCACGTGAGGAGTGGGTGTTTGTGTTGGCGCGACTGTTGTCTGACGAGAAGTAGGACTTTGTGTTGGAGAATAAGTATCGGCTGGCGTCGGATATACTGTAACTATTGGTGATGGAGCCTGGGAATAAAACGGTGTTGGCGATGAGGTCGGGATATCTTGGTCTGAGCTATCACTGTTTGCGGATTTTGTCGAGGAAGTGCCATAATAAATGCCAGTTACAAGGCCAGTTGACGCCAATGCAAACGCTGCGAGTCCAGAAAGAATTCTATGACGCATAAGTAACTTTTCAATTGCCGTCTTATAACTTTCCTTAGCGTTTTCAAGCTGATGACCTGGATCGCCCTGAAAGTAACCAGTAAGAGGAGATTTAACATGCTCTGTTTGCTGATCAGACGATAATTCAGACCAGTGGGTGTGATACTGACTTACCTTGCCCAGGTATTCTTCTACAGTTTTACAACCAATGATAACCAAAAACCAAAACCAATTACCCGGAAGTTCATCTGATGATTGTGGTAACAGTCGTTCACGGGCGGGCATAGTAGAAGCATGCATATTTTTTACTCCTTAACAGGGTTTACAAAATTTAACCACAACAAAAATATAGCTCCATTGAGTAAAATTTATCCCTAAACGTAAAAAATTATGTCTATTTTCATATGAGGCGTTACCTGTTTGAAAATAAATCAAACAGGTGTTTATTTCAATATAAAGAGGTAAGTCAATGTACAATAATCACCATATAATACTAATTTAAGGTTTAGTAATATTACTGGTAATAAAAAGCTTCATAAAGATCTTATGCGTCTTTTCATCAAAGACACTAAGTCACTACGAAATCTATGATTATAATTTTAATCACTCATCATCCGCACGGTTGCCGATATTATCGTCCTGATTTTCCTGTGCTATGCGATCGTATATCTCCTCCCGATGCACCGATACATTTTTGGGGGCATCAATACCAAGACGAACCTGATTACCACGCACACCCAATACGGTGAGTTTTACGTCATCTCCAATGACGACAGCTTCCCCAATACGCCTTGTTAGAATTAACATCAGTCCTCTCCTTTCCTTTTTATCACTATGATCGAGAAATATTCTCGTTGTCACGATTTGATTGTAGTTGAAAATTTTACCACCTGGGAAATATAAAACCCAAGTCATTGATATTATGAAGATTAAAAAATAAAATAAATTTATCAACAGCGAAAAGAAGGTGACGAAAAATCATAAAAAAAACAAGCGCAGTAAAAAAGCTTGGATTAACAATACGTTATCATTTAGACTAACCGATATTGTTTAATGAAAGGACTTCATGACAATGCCGAGACAAGCCATACATTCTCGCTGGATTTTATATCTTTCTATCACCAGTATCATCGCATGCCATACCTCTATATCTTTATCTCAATCGACATCTAGATCGTACTCAGATAATTCAATCAAAATAATTGAAGATGAATCTAAGACCAATAATTCTTTTACCAAAGTCATTGGCAATCTAGTGAAATCTGGTGAAATTTTTGAAAAGTGCCGAATAAAACTTGTACCTTATACAGACAAAGCAAGTTGCCAACGATTCTCAAACACCTGTAACAAACGCTACCGATTGGTAACTATTGCTCCTTCTATGACGATTTCAAAATACAACCGTCGCAGATCAACCATTATCATCGATAAAACCGCGAAGAAATCATACTTTTTGTATATCAATGCAGATAACACACTCAAACTGGAACCGACAGAGAACTACATAACCAGACCCAAACGAACCCGAGTGATGTGCACCATAAAAGCATCTCCTCAAAATGCTGATCCAGCCTATTTTCAATCCATTGAAGACCAGGGAAAAAATAGCAATATTAGACAAAAACGTTTTTTACGATTAAGACCGTCATTGTTTAAATCGAAATATAACAATAAACGAGCAACGCTGCTAATAGACATAAGCGCGAGAAATGTTTACCTTTTTTGGTTAGATAAAGAAGACAACCTAAAACTTAAACACATTACTGAACAAGACATTGAAAACTTTATAAATAATAAAAACTATGACTTCATTGATAGAACCACTGATGCAAGCGACATTTCAGATGAAGGTGTGGAAAATATAAAGAGCACTATTAAAAATCAGATCGACCAATTGCAAAATAAATTTTAATAGGAGAAATCTATTTACCGTGTCAAATCAGTCTCATAATTGATAACACATGATTTAGATAGAACTAGCCCTTGATCAGCTCCAACACTGCCTTAAAGTCATCCTCTGTATCAACACCCAGTGGTAGATTCTGATCATAGACCTTCATATGAATACGTCCTCCATTCCAAATAATTCGCAATTGCTCTAACTGCTCTATCGACTCCAAGGGTGAGTCTGACCACTTAGCATAATCCTCTAAAAATGAAACACGATAACCATACATACCCACATGACGGTAATGCTGTTGCGTTACTACCATCTCACCAGGAGAAGTAATACTGTCTCTATGCCATGGCATCGGTGCACGACTAAAATAAATTGCATAGTGTCTACGATTCAAAACAACCTTTACCACATTAGGATTAAAAAGTTCTTCGCTTGACTGAATGGGTGAACACAAACTGGCTACTTTAATGTGCTCATGTTCTATCAAATCATCAGCTAACAAAGTCACCATGGATGAGGATAATAAAGGTTCATCTGCTTGTAGACCGATAATGACATCATCAGAACTAAACTCCAATGATTCAACTGCCTCACAGATTCGCTCAGTCCCAGATTGATGGGTAGAAGCCGTCAAACACACTGAGGCACCAAAGCTATCTGCAACCTCAGCAATCTCGTCGTTATCCGTCGCAATGGTGACCGATGCCGCTCTACATAACATAGCGTTTTCGTAAACATATTGGATCATTGGCTTACCGGCTAAATCTTTCAGTACTTTTCCCGGCAAACGAGAAGAATTTAATCGTGCAGGAATAATAATGTGGAAACTCATAGTTACACTCCCCCTTCAAGTAAACATCTTGCTTCATCTTCCAGCATAACTGGAACACCATCGCGAATAGGAAATGCTAGCTTGTCTACAGAACAAACTAGCTCTTGTTGACGAGCATCATATAAGAGATGCCTCTTACATAACGGGCATCCTAAAAAATCGAGTAGCTTCTGATTCATCTAATCCTTAACTCAATGTTTTTTTTTAAATGTATCACTCTGAGAAGAAGAATCAAGAATTTTATGATTGCGGATAATACTTGGTCGGGACGGCAGGATTTGAACCTGCGACCCCTTGCACCCCATGCAAGTGCGCTACCAGGCTGCGCTACGCCCCGACATTAATTGAGGGCACAAGGCTAACATGAAATACCTTTTATGGAAACAAGTTGCTATGTGTAAACTGAAGTTGAAAAAAAATCCCTGGCCGAATCAGACTGTTTCCAATTCTTTGAGAATACCCTCTAGCTCCTCTATGAAAGTGGAAACAGAAGTGTCTAACTGAACTGATGAACTTTCTGGTAAGACAGGCTCTTCAGGCTGAGATAATTGACGTCTAGCGCCTTCGATTGTGAAACCTTGATCGTACAATAATTGACGAACTTTTCTGATCAATCTAACATCTTTTGGTTTGTAGTAACGACGATTTCCTCGGCGCTTAGAAGGAGATATGTCGGGAAACTCTTGTTCCCAGTATCTTAATACGTGGGTTTCAACTGCGCACATTTGAGCAACTTCACCAATAGTGAAATATAACTTATCGGGAATGGCTGGCAAATCAACCGTACTAAACTTCTTCCTTGGGTTCCCCTTGATCATCGCGATATGCCTCCACTCGTGATTTTAATTTATGGCCTGCACGAAATGTCACAACACGTCGCGCTTTAATAGGAATCTCTTCCCCAGTTTTAGGATTACGACCGGGCCTTTCACTCTTATCTCGTAAATTAAAGTTCCCAAAACCTGATAACTTCACTGTCTCACCGCCCTCAAGGCAACCCCTGATTTCCTCAAAAAATAATTCAACCAACTCTTTAGCTTCTCGCTTATTGAGCCCAAGAGTGTTAAATAAGTACTCAGCTAAATTGGCTTTTGTTAGTGCTCCCATATCTAAACCCTCAACGTCGCATTCAATGTATTTTTCAAAGCTTTCATAATGATATCAATCACTTGATTGATATCATCATCTACAAGAGTGCGTGATGCCGCTTGGAAGGTCAACCCTAAAGCGATACTTTTTTTACCAACCCCACACTCTTCACCCTGATAGACATCAAAAATGTGGACATTTTCCAGGTAAGGGCCACCATATTGCTTGATCACTCGTAAAACTTCACTAGAAACAATCTGTTGATCCATTATTAATGATAAATCACGTCTCACCGAGGGGAACTTTGACACAGCTTGAGCAGAGGGAAGCTCGACTGACTGCAAATATTTCATATCTGCTTCAAATAAGAATACTGGGACGTGGATATCTAGCTCCTGAGCCAGTGATGGATGTAACGCGCCTAACCAACCCACCAGATTATCACCTTGATAGAGAGCAACAGATTGCCCAGGATGAAGGGATGATGTCTGAGCTGCACGCCATACCCAGTTAGCGTGATTACTCACATTACTCAGAAAGGCCTCAACGTGACCCTTTAAGTCATAAAAATCCACGGGGCGCTGGGACTCACCCCATTGCTCTGGATATCTGGGTCCAGTGAGCAGTAAAGCCAATCTATTCTGCTGAACCAACTTATTCTGAGACTGATAAAAACAACAACCCACTTCAAAAAGAGCCTGTCGCTGACACTGACGATTTAAATTGTATCGAAGTGTCGTCAGCATAGCAGGCCATAAAGAAGGCCTCATGGTGCTCATATCATTTGATAATGGGTTTGCTAGAACCATCAACTCCTCATCTTGCACAAAATGAGCAGCTATTGCATTTTCAATAAAGCTGTAATGGATGGTCTCTTGATAGCCTAAATCTGTAAAAAACTGCTTAAGCTGGGACATCGGCAACAAATCATCTGAAAGTATGGGGAATTGAGTTGCAATCATCTGGGTATTTTGAGGAATTTTATCGAAGCGAAACAACCTCGCCACCTCTTCAATCAAATCAACTTCAATGTGAATATCCGACCGATATGAAGGCGAAACAACATCCCACCCGTCCTCTTTAGATGCAATACTCATACCAAGAGATAGTAAATACTTTTCGACCTGGGCATGATCAATGGAGACACCAAGAACACGTTGAATACGAGGAAAGCGTAATCTTATTGGCTGGCGTACAGGCAAGTGATCTAATGCATTACGTATAGTCAAAGGTCCGACCTCTCCACCACAGATATCAAGAATTAGGCCTGTAGCCCTTTCTAGAGCTTCTTCTTGCAGGGCAACATCAACACCACGCGCATAACGATAGGAAGAATCTGATTGTAGTCCAAAAGAACGAGCCGTCTTAGCAATTCTTATAGGTTCAAAATAAGCACTCTCCAAAAAAACATCCGTGGTTGCGTCGCACACTGAAGATGCTTTTCCACCCATAACACCTGCCAACGCTAGTAGCTTCACGTCATCTGCAATCACTAAATCGTTAGTGGACAATTCAACTGTTTGCTCGTCTAACAATTGCAATGTCTCACCGTCTTTTGCACAACGAACAACGATGCTACTATTGAGCATAGCTAGATCAAAAGCGTGCATTGGCTGTCCCAGCTCTATCATGACATAGTTTAAAATATCGACTAAAGGGTGAATCAAGCGTAAACCTGAACGTCTTAATCGTTCCGACATCCATAATGGTGTCTGACCTTTGGCGATATTTTTGATCACTCGACCCACATAACGGGGACACGCTTTCTCTTCTTTAATAGAAACTGACAATGAAGCATCTGAGGTTATCGAAGCTTTAGTGATACCAGGCATCTGATAATTTTTGCCGTCGAAGATGGCTACTTCTCGAGCGATACCTTTCATTGACAAACAATCACCCCGATTAGGTGTCAAATCAACATCAAAGATCGTATCGTCCAAGTTAAGATAACTCCGAATACAGTGACCGACTGGAGCATCACTGGCCAACTCCATAATTCCACCAGAACCATCATCACCCAAACCCAACTCTTTAGCAGAACAAATCATCCCACAAGACGGTTCACCTCGTAACTTTGATCGTTTAATTGTGAAATCCGGGCCTAGCTGCGCCCCAAGGGTTGCAACTGGAACTTTTTGGTCAACTCTGACGTTACTACCGCCGCAAACAATATCTACCACCTCAGTACCAATATCCACACGACAACAACGCAAGCGATCCGCATTTGGGTGAGGTTGACATGCCACAATTAATCCAACAACGACACCGGTAAAATCAGAAGCCGCAGACTGAACAGAGTCAACCTCCAAACCAGCCATGGTTAACGATGTCGCAATCGATTCCGATGTTGCTTGTAAGGGAACCCAATCCTCTAACCATTGTTTGCTTACTCGCATACTTTTCCCCTATCACTGCATTGAGAGCAACATTAAAATTGTGAAAGAAACCTTAGATCATTACTGAATAGAATCCGTAAATCAGAAATGCCGTAACGCAGCATAGCTAGACGATCAAGACCGATACCAAAGGCATATCCTGTGTAACGCTCAGCATCTATGTTTACATTTTTTAAGACATTAGGGTGAACCATACCGCAGCCTAAAACTTCCATCCAATCCATTTCGCCTGTAAGCTCGCCTGTCTGACGATCGACTACGGGATAATAAATATCGACTTCTGCTGAGGGCTCTGTAAAAGGAAAGTACGAGGGACGAAAACGCAGCGTTAGCTCACGGCCAAATAAAGCATTCAAGAATCCCTGAACCATGCCTTTCAGATCAGAAAAAGTACAGCTCTCATCAACAACTAGACCTTCTAACTGATGAAACATCGGCGTGTGAGTATGATCAGAATCAGAACGATACACACGACCCGGAGTAATGATACGTAACGGTGGAGAAGACTCCTCCATAGTCCTTATTTGCACTGAAGAAGTGTGCGTACGTAATAACAATCGGTTTGGAAAATAAAAGGTATCATGCATATCTCTTGCGGGATGATGCTCAGCTATGTTTAATGCCTCGAAATTATGAAACTCATCCTCAATTTCTGGACCTTCTTCTACAGTGAAGCCCATTGATGTAAGAATTTGCGTGGCATGTGCAGTCACTCGGGAAATAGGATGTAAACTACCGTTACCAGCACTACGTCCAGGCAAGGTGACGTCAATAGTTTCGTTCTCCAACTTTTGTGATAAAGCCTGAGATTGCAATATTGACTCTTGACGAGAAAATAAATCACTAAGTGCTGCTTTAGCGACGTTAACAGCTTTACCGACTGAAGGGCGTTGAGCAGGATCTAGTTGACTGACTTGTTTGAGTAAAGTAGTCAACTCCCCTTGTTTCTTTCCCATGTAGGCGAGTTTAACAGTGGCTAGCTGGGATAAATCTTGTGTTGCCTCAACATCTTGCTTCGCTTGCTCAAGTAACCCCTTGATCTTGTCATCCATCCGTCGCTCCATTTAGCGAATATCGCCAAGATACTTTCTCGACTAAGAAGCTAACGCTTGCTTGGCTTGCTCTGCTAATTTCCCAAAGGCTAAACGATCATTAACAGCCATCTCTGCTAAGATTTTCCGATCTAACTCAATCCCAGCATGCTGCAAGCCATTCATAAAACGACTGTATGATAAACCGCAATCGCGGGCAGCGGCATTGATGCGGACGATCCACAACGACCTGAACTGACGTTTACGTTGGCGACGATCGCGATAAGCATACTGACCAGCCTTAATGACTGCCTGCTTAGCTACACGATAGACTCGACTACGAGCACCGTAGTAGCCTTTTGCCTTTTTTAATACTTTCTTATGACGGGCCTTTGCTGTAACCCCACGTTTTACTCTTGGCATGATGAAAATCCTCTATTATCGATCAGTTGTTAGCTTGCTAGCATCGCGTTCATAGCTTTGAGATCATGTTTATGTACATGAACCGCAGCACGACGCTGACGTTTTGTCTGTGTGTCTTTTTTTGTAAGAATGTGATTACGGTTCGCTCGGCGACGCTTTAATGCACCCGTTCCTGTACGTTTGAATCTCTTTGCAGCACCACGATTGGTTTTTAATTTTGACATTATATCACCTATTTCATCTACATGATTTTACTAAATTAAGTTGGATACTCGATTTAAACCATTCATCTAAAACGACTTAATTTACCCAAGACCTGCACGAATCATGACACCGTACGAGATCTACCTCTACTCACTTTTTAACTATAACAACAACCATACTCATCTGACGGCCCTCTAGTTTAGGGGCTTGTTCTACAACGGCATCTTCGGGTAAATCCCCTTTGATACGATTTAACAAATCCATACCTAATTCTTTGTGCTGAATTTCACGACCCCGGAATCGCAAACTCACCTTTACCTTATCACCACGCTCTAGAAAATTAGTGATTTTGCGTAATTTTACCGTGTAGTCACCAATATCTGTTGTCGGACGGAACTTTATCTCTTTGACTTGAGTTTGACGCTGCTTTTTCTTGCCAGCAGTCATTCTCTTTTTCTTGTCAAATATAAACTTACCGTAATCCATGATCCTGCATACGGGTGGATCTACATTTGGAGAAATCTCAACCAAATCTAATTGCACTGATTGAGCTTTCTCAAGGGCCACATCAAGGGTGACAATGCCGACTTGATCTCCCTGATCATCAATCAACCGAACCTTTGCTGCCTCTATTTGCCCATTGACACGAGCTGCTTTTACTCTGATATCGCTCTCCTCTTCAACTGTAAGTCTTGCACCAATCTTTCAATAAAATCAGGCACGGTCATGCTTAACATTTTTTTCGAATCAAGTGTGCGTATGGTCAACATTCGATCAGATAACTCTTGGTCACCGAGAATAATCATATACGGTACACGAGAAATGGTGTGTTCGCGGATTTTATAGCCGATCTTCTCATTTCTCAAGTCTGTTTGGGCTCTAAAGCCATTTTTTTTCAATTTTTTGACCACATCGGTGGCAAATTGGTGTTGTGAGTCAGTGATTGTCATAACAATCACTTGCTGAGGAGCCAACCAGACAGGCAGCTTCCCTTCATAATGCTCCAATAAGACACCAATAAACCGCTCAAATGACCCTATGATCGCTCTATGCAACATCACTGGCGTTTGTTTATCACCATTTGCATCTACGTAGGTGGCACCAAGGCGTTCAGGCATTGAAAAGTCTAATTGAACAGTGCCACACTGCCAAGGACGTTTCAAACAATCATAGAGAGTGAATTCAATTTTTGGGCCATAAAATGCACCTTCACCTGGCTGCTCTTCCCAAGAAACTCCTTTGCTATTCAATGCGTTGGCCAATGCTTTTTCAGCTTGATCCCAGACTTCATCGGAACCGATGCGTTTTTCAGGTCGCGTAGATAATTTGACAACGACATCATCAAACCCAAAATCCTGATAGAACTCATACACCATGTCTAGTAGTGAATCGATCTCTTGACCAATTTGCTGATGAGTACAAAAAACATGGGCATCGTCTTGAGTCAACCCCCTAACTCGCATCAATCCATGTAATGCGCCTGAAGGTTCATTCCTGTGACAGGACCCAAACTCAGCAAAACGCAAAGGTAAATCTCGGTAGCTATGTATACCCTGCTTGTAGACTTGCACATGACCGGGGCAATTCATTGGCTTGATCGCGTAGCATTTTTCATCTTGAGTGATACTGAACATCTCATCACCAAATTTTTCTGCGTGTCCTGATCGCTCCCACAGAGACATATCAGCCATCATCGGAGTGTTAATTTCTTGATAATCGTATTCAGCTAACTTATGACGAATGTAGTTCTGAATCTGTGTAAAAATAGTCCATCCACTTGAATGCCAAAATACCATTCCAGGCGCTTCGTCTTGCATGTGGTATAAATCCATTTTTTTCGCAAGCTGACGATGGTCTCTCTTCTCAGCTTCTTCAAGGCGATGCAAGTAATCCTTCAAAGCTGCTTTGTCCTGCCAGGCAGTACCGTAAATACGCTGTAACATGACATTGTCACTGTTTCCACGCCAATAAGCTCCAGCAACCTTTGTTAATTTAAAGGCTTTGAGAAAACTCGTTGAAGGAACATGAGGACCTCTACACAAATCAATGAAATCACCTTGCTCATAAGCTGTTAGTGATTCATTTTCTGGAATATCCTTGATAATCTCAACTTTGTAATATTCACCTAGACCCTCAAATAAGGCGATAGCTTGGTCGCGCGTCATCGATCGTGGCACGATGGTTAACCCGCTCTTGGCTATTTCCTTCATACGCTTTTCGATAGCCCTCAGATCATCGGGAGTAAAAGGCCGCTCATAAGCAAAATCGTAGTAAAAACCATCTTCGATTACAGGCCCTATTGTAACTTGAGCTCTAGGGAATAATTGTTTCACTGCTTGAGCCAAGAGATGTGCCGTTGAATGTCGCAGTATTTCCAGGGACATGTCATCTTTGATGGTGAGAATATTTAGATTTACATCAGTATCGATTTGGTAAGAAACATCAACTAACTGGTCATTTACCCTCGCAGCAATTGCTGCCTTCGCCAAGCCAGGTCCGATGGCACTTGCTACATCTATGACACGGATAGGCTCGTTGAATTGTTTAGTCGATCCATCGCTTAATGTTACAACCGGCATAGTGGATATCCATCAAATCTAAAGTTTGGTAGGCACGGGCAGTTTCGAACTGCCGACCCCCACCATGTCAAGGTGGTGCTCTACCCCTGAGCTACGTGCCTAAAAAGATCGGGTAATTTCGCAAACGCTGAAAGATATCATCCCGAATCAAGAATCGCAAGCTCGAACAAGCTTCGATTGGAAGGCTAGCACCAACCTGACATAAAATGAACAAACTTTATTGCGATGAAGAACAGACGTGCTAATATGCGCGGATGAATTTATACCGCTATATCGCCACCATGAGCTATATCCTCTCAGTGGTTCTTCTGAATATCCTTTTTGTAAAGTTACCAGGCTTCAATGCATTTGGTGATACTCTATCATTCGCGGACCTAGTTGTTGGTATCATTTATATCGTTCGTGACCTTGCACAGCAAGAAATACAGCACCGCATCATAATAGCTATGCTGATAGGGACTCTCCTTAGCTTCATCTTAGCAGATCCTAACATAGCGATGGCCAGTGCCTGCGGATTTGCTGCAGGTGAGTGTTGTGACTGGCTTGTCTTCTCATACACAAGAAGACCACTTTCTGAGAGACTATTGATATCCTCCTTGCTAAGCATACCCATTGACACCTGGATTTTCCTGGCTATCGCTCATCGCCTCAATCTCACCAGCTTCTTTTTTATGGCAATGGGTAAATGTCTTGGTATTCTCCTGCTGTGGATCATCTGGAAAAAAAAATCCAGGACAAAGTACTCTACATCATTGACTAGTCTACAACCTGCACTAAAATAAAATCAGTTAAACACATTCAGGTGGCACTATGGGCATCTCTAAGTGGCTTAGAAAAAAAGCCATTGACCACTTTACGAAACAAGTCAGCCCCAGCCGAGGATACCTATGCGACTTTGACCGACTCAGTCATGAAATTCGACCAGCCGATGTATTATTGGTTGAGGGTTGTAATAGAATCAGTCTAATTATCAATAAAATTACAAAGAGTGCGTGGAGCCACTCAGCACTCTACATCGGTAGAATTCATGACATCGAAGACCCTAAGCTACGCGAAGCAATTCACCAACAGTACCATGGCGCACCACATGAAAGATTGGTCATTGAAAGTCATATTGGACAAGGCACATATATAGCCCCCCTATCAAAATATCGCAATGAACATTTACGAATCTGTCGACCAACAGGCATCAGTAGTAACGATGCTCAGGCAGTCATCTGCTATGCCATTTCGCGGGTAGGCAAACGGTATGACGTTCGACAATTCATTGATCTTGGTAGGTTTCTTCTCAAAAGTCGTTTAATACCGTCGAGATTAGGCTCGATCCTTTTTACCGATAAGCCTAACTCAACAGCCTATGAAATTTGCTCTGAAATGATCGCAAATGCCTTTACATCGATTAACTTTCCTATTTTGCCTTTGATTAAAAAAAATGACGCTGATGATCGATATGAATTAATTCGTCGTAACACACGAATGACAACACCCAGTGACTTTGATTACTCACCTTTTTTTGACATCATCAAATATCCATTCTTTCAACTCTCACAAAATTCACAATATCGCGACCTCCCTTGGAGCGAAAACAATATCACTCATGATGGCGAAAAAAGCACGCCGATCAAAAAAAATAACTCATCTGATTCATCAGACGCCCAACCATCATGAGTGCACACCTCAATCAAATATACTCGACATAAAATCTTATCCATCTTGTCTGTATGTAACACTCCTACTATCCAACCAATAGTCTTAAATTGGTGATACAGCACACCAAAAGAATCAATCACTCGTTAAGATAAAAAATATAAACTTAAGAAAAAATTAGAGGCTTAAATTTCATAGGAACAGCTGACACATGTGATTACAATGTGATCAAAGGAGGAGAGGTAATTTAATTCGATAATCAAGGCCCAGTTAATCAAGGAGAGACTAAGTGGAAGGGACGCTCACTCAACCAGTGAAACCACAAACTAACCATTGCTCGCAGTGCAAGATGGCACCCTACTGCTTACCCGCTCAACTAAAAAGTGACTCTATAAAAATTGCCAAGTACCTCACTTTTCACGCACGCAGTTTAGAACCAGGCGAACATCTATGTCGGCAAGGAACACTGACTGACTCAGTATTCCTAATCCGATCTGGGATGCTAAAAAGTTACTTTGACAAAGAAGATGGTGAAGAATACATCATGGATTTTCACTTCCCCCCAGAGCTCTTTGGCTGGGAGGGTATCGACAAAAAGCAAACTGCATTCTCTGTCATAGCACTGGACTTCTCAAGTGTCTGTGAAATCCCAATACAACAACTTAAATCTCTACTAAGCAAAAACCCGCTTATCCTCGATCAGTTCTTTACACTCGTTAACTTACGCATACGAAATGATAATCGAAAGCAACTAAGAACCACAGCAGAGCAGCGCATTGCTGAATTCATTTTACAATTAGTAAAACATTACAAACGACTTGGCTTCGCTTATGACATGTGCAAACTATTAATGACACACCAAGACATTGCAAACTACCTAAGGCTCGCACCAGCAACCGTTAGTCGCCTGTTACATCAATTACAAAGTAAAAACATTCTTTCTATTCAAAAGAAAAAAATTTACATCAATAACAAAGTCGAGCTCACAGCGATCGCAAAAGGATTAATCAACAAATAAGGAAATTAATACTCTCTCGTAGCGCAAAATTGAATATCAGGCCATTGCTCAATGGCTAAATCTAAACTCACTCTTGTCGGCGCTAGATACGTTAAGTGATCACCGGCGTCTAGGGCTAAATAGCGCTGCTGGGCTTGCTTGAAAGCTTCTAACTGCTTTGCATCAGCACTAGTAATCCAGCGCGCAGTAACCGTGTTTACAGGTTCGTAAATACAGCGAACGTTGTACTCATTCTCCAGGCGATACGCCACAACATCGAACTGAAGAACACCCACAGCACCGACAATTAACTCGTTACTGATTAGTGGCCTGAAAATTTGAGTTGCTCCCTCTTCCGATAATTGCATAAGACCTTTTAACAAAGCTTTTTGGCGCAACGGATCCTTTAGTCGCACTAAGCGAAATAATTCTGGAGCAAAATTAGGTATGCCTGTGAATTTAAAATCCTCGCCGATAGTAAAAGTATCGCCGATTCGTATAGCCCCGTGACTATACAAACCAATAATATCACCCGGCCATGCTTCCTCAGCGTGTTCTCGCTCACCGGCCATAAATGTATGCGCGTTATGAATTGCCATGGATTTCTTCAAACGCACATGGTGCATCTTCATACCTTTTTTATACTGACCGGATGTAATACGTAAAAAAGCAATACGATCGCGATGAGCAGGATCCATATTGGCCTGCACCTTAAAAACAAATCCACTAAACTTACTATGCTCAGGGCCAACCAAGGCCTTTGTCGTTTTCCTGGGTTGTGGCGGCGGAGCATATGTCACAAACGCATCTAATAACTCGCGCACACCAAAGTTATTAATCGCTGAACCAAAATAAACAGGCGTTTGCTTACCATCTAAGTAGCTTTGGCGATCAAACTCTGGCATCGCACCCTGTATGAGCTCCACCTCTTCTCTGAGCTGATCAACCAAAGCTCCCAACAAAACCTCAAGCTTGGGATTCGCTAACCCATCGATAATTTCAACATCACCCACCTGAGCGCGATTACCAGCCTCGTATAAGTAGACTTTATCCTCTAATAGGTGATAAATACCTTTAAACGATTTGCCCATTCCAATCGGCCAAGTCATTGGAACACATTGAATCTTCAATACCGACTCAATCTCATCTAATACATCCATTGGCTCTTTAGTGTCACGATCCATCTTATTAATGAACGTCATAATTGGCGTTGTGCGTAGACGACAGACGTCAATCAATTTGATTGTTCGCTCTTCGACTCCCTTTGCTGCATCAATCACCATTAAAGCTGAATCAACAGCTGTTAATGTCCTGTATGTATCCTCGGAAAAGTCAGCATGCCCAGGAGTATCCAATAGATTAACAACACGATCTTTATAGATAAACTGCATCACTGATGTTGTCACAGAAATACCACGTTGCTTTTCCAGCTCCATCCAGTCTGATGTAGCATGACGACTTGCCTTACGCCCCTTAACAGAGCCAGCTAAACTAATGGCACCACCAAAGAGCAATAGCTTTTCTGTGACTGTCGTTTTACCTGCATCTGGATGTGAAATAATTGCAAATGCACATCGCTTAGTAGCTTCAGAATTAAGCTCACTCATAATATTTTTCCTTTAGGAATCAGAGAACACTAATCAATTCGACGTAACATCATCATGTAACAAAACAAAAATAACAATGACGGCAATGTTGCCGCCAATACTGCTGGAACATGATAAATGAACGCCATTGGGCCCAAAAACTCATTTAACATATAAAAACCAAACCCCACTAGAACTCCGATCACTGAGCGCGTACTTCCTGAGGAATCTCTCAACGATCCCAATGTGAATGGAACACCTAAACAAATCATGACAATGGTAGTAAATGGCTGCATGAGATGCTGCCATAAAACAAAGGTTGTTTGCCCCTGATCTAAACCCACCTTCTTTAGATAGTGAAATTTATCCCATAAGTAGAATGCTGATTCATTTCGCAAATCAATTTTTTTCTTTACCAACATATCGGGCTGGATGGTCATGTTTAACGGATATGATGCAAAGTGCAATCGAGACGGCACAGCATTAATCTTCAACACATCAACATCCTTCAAGACCCAGCCAGACTCAGTTTTATGAGCCTCACTGGCCTTCAAGAATTGTGTCATATGGTGATTATCATCAAAATCGAACAAACGAAGATCTTGCACATAATGTTTTGCTTTTACATGACCGACCGATAAAAAAGTATTTCCTTGATGCAACCACACATCTTGTAAACGAAGGGCACTATTACGCTGTTCAGGGTGTTTTAGATACTGCGCAGCCTCAGTCAATGGCGGCGCAATCACCTCTCCCATGAAAGTTATAAATACGATCAGAATACTTGCTGCAGACACGACACTGAGAGCAATACGAGCTATAGATACACCTGAAGATCTAATAATAATCAACTCACTGTTGGACGACAAACGACCCAATCCTAACAAACACCCAACAAAACCCACCATAGGAAACATCTGGTATAAATCAGCAGGCAATCGCATCAAAACGTACAACATTCCAGTCCAGAGAGTGAGTGACCCCTTCCCTATATCACCGGATATATCAATTAATTTGATAAAACATTGCACTCCTGACAAGGTTAGAAAACATAACAAAACTGACTGAATGACTGATCGACGAATATAACCTGAAATAATTCTCATGGGCGCCTCGTGCGGCCTATCAAGCCACGAATATTCTTGACACCCCAACGATGACAATAAACCGCGATAATAAAGAGCAGTAATAGACCATGAACCCACCACAATCCAACTTCTGGACTCATTTTTCCATCACTTATCCAGCTTCGTCCAATCCATAAAAAATTAGCATAAACTAAGTAGATAGAGATTGCGGGGAAAATTCGACCATATTGGCCCTGTCTTGGTCGTATATGGCTGAGAGGAACAGCGAGTAACGCCAATAAAATTACCGACAAAGGGATGCTAAGTCGCCATTGTAACTCAGCAGCTACTTTAGGATCTTGATGATACTTAGGCCATAACTGACTGGTTTCTGCGTCCTCAGGCCACGTGCTGATCTTTTTGTAAGGCACGTCGATACGAACACCGTATCGATCAAATTGACCATACTCGTAAGTGTCGCCTTTAGCACTAAGACTCAATTGCCCACCGGACCTTAAAATCAGATATCGGCCCGGCCACTGCGTATTTCCCTCTTCGTGAGCCCTCTCCGCCGTTGTGATGCGCCAACCACCATCCGCTTGCTTTTCAGCCAAAAAAACATCGTGTAGCTGCGTGTGATCACGCGAAACCATTGAGGAATAGAATGTTTGCCCGGCACCTAAAGGCGTAAATACTTGTGGTAAAATACGCGAAACAATGCTTTGCTCAGCAATATCAATGAGCACTTTATTGTTTAAACGTTGCACCATTGGATCAACTACGAGCGTCAAGTAACCGACAAATAAAGCAACAAGCATCGAAAAACTCAATACCTTGCGTAATAACTCACCAAATCCCAAACCACAAGCCTGCATCACCACCATTTCTTGGTTAACATACCACCGGCCAAAAACGAGGATAATGCTCAAATACAAGCCTAAAGGAATCAAATACCCAGCAATCAATGGCACCATGACTGCCATGAGCTGCAGTAATGAGATCATACTGTACTGCCCCTCTGCAACGTGAGCAATGTAGTGCACAAATTGATTAATGATAAAAATCGCAACAATGACCGATGTCAATGCCAGTAAGGTAATGAACAACTCTTTGACGATGTATCGATAAATGATCACAAATTGACCCGAAAAGACTGGTAAAAGACGATAAAAATTTAGGCTATCTTACCCGTTATTCACATGGGTCGCAAAGGCTGACAAACACCAGCCTTTGTGAAACAATGTGCCGCTTGTTAATTCTGTCACAATGGCTCTCAATCATGGAAAAAACTTACCAACCTAACGATATCGAACAACGCTGGAACGCTTACTGGGAATCCCAGAATTTATACAAGCCCAGCAATAAAGGCACGTCATACGCTATTATGCTTCCACCTCCCAATGTCACGGGAACCTTACATATGGGTCACGGCTTCCAGCTCAGCCTGATGGATACACTGATCCGGCGACAGCGCATGCAGGGTTACAATACATTGTGGCAACCAGGTACCGATCATGCGGGTATTGCCACGCAAATGGTGGTGGAACGAGAGCTCGCAAAAAATAATCAAACTCGACATGACCTTGGCCGAGAAGCTTTTTTAGAGAAAGCCTGGGAGTGGCGCGAGCAATCCGGTGGCTCTATCACTCAACAAATGCACCGACTCGGCGCTTCATTAGATTGGGAGCGCGCTCAATTCAGTATGGGCCCTCAAGTCAGTCATGCCACATCAGAAGCCTTTATTAAACTCTTTGAAGAAGGGCTCATTTATCGTGGAAAACGCTTAGTAAACTGGGACCCAGTACTGCAAACGGCCGTCTCTGACCTAGAAGTGCTTAACGAAGAACAACAAGGCTCGCTTTGGCATATTCGATATCCATTAGCAAACAAACCCGATACGTTCGTCACCATCGCCACCACTCGCCCAGAAACCATGCTTGGGGATATGGCGATTGCTGTACACCCTGAAGATGACCGTTACCGTCAACTGATTGGTGAAATGGTACAATTACCTCTCACCGATCGCCAGATCCCCATTATTGCTGACGACGAGGTTGATCGCGAGTTCGGCACCGGCTGTGTAAAAATCACACCCGCTCATGACTTTAATGACTATGCCATGGGCCAACGCCATGAATTAGCATTACTCAATATCATGGACGAATCTGCCTGTTTAAATGACAACGTACCCTCAGCCTACCAAGGAATGGATCGCTTCATTGCACGCCAACAAATCATTCAAGACCTAACTGAACAAAACTTACTGGTCAAAACAGACCCTCACACACTGCAGGTCCCTATGGGTGATCGCAGTGGCGTGATCATTGAACCACTACTCACAGATCAATGGTTCATCAAAATGGAGTCATTAGCCAAGCCTGCCATTGACGCTGTCAAAAACGGTGATCTACGTTTTGTACCAGAGAACTGGAATAAAACCTACTTACAGTGGCTTGAGAATATCCAAGACTGGTGCATCAGCCGACAACTGTGGTGGGGACATCGCATCCCAGTTTGGTATGACGATAAAGGCACTCCGTACGTAGGGCACGATGAAGCCGATGTTCGCAAACGCTATCAACTCACAGACTCCGTGCCACTATCACAAGACGAAGACATTCTGGATACCTGGTTCACAGCGGCATTATGGCCATTCTCTAGTTTAGGATGGCCAGAGAATACCGATGCCCTAAAAACGTTTTACCCCAGCCAAGTGCTTGTCACAGGATTTGATATTATTTTCTTTTGGGTAGCGAGAATGGTCATGATGGGTCTTAAACTGGTTGGCGATGTACCATTTCGCGAAGTCTATATCCACGGATTAATTCGCGATGGGCAAGGTCAAAAGATGTCAAAATCAAAAGGCAACATCATCGATCCCATCGACCTCATTGATGGTATTCAACTCGAAGACTTAATCCAAAAACGAACCAAAAGCATCATCCAACCCCATCTTAAAGAACAAGTCGTTAAAAACACCCCGAAAGAATTTCCTGAAGGCATCAAAGAACATGGCACAGATGCCTTGCGCTTTACCTTTTGCGCACTAGCCTCCACAGGGCGTGATATTCGCTTTGATCTAGGGCGCATTGATGGATACAGAAACTTCTGTAATAAATTATGGAATGCTGCGCGTTTTGTACTTATGAACATCGAAGATCAACCCATTCGCAATACGCAAAACCCCTCTATCACCGACCGATGGATCACCTCTCGCCTCAACCATACCATTGAAAAAGTCAACCAAACATTAGATCAATACCGTTTTGATTTAGCGGCACAAGCTCTCTATGAATTCATCTGGAATGATTATTGCGACTGGTACCTCGAAATAGCGAAATGCCAACTGAATGATGCCACAACATCGGACGATGCGTCAGCCATGACTCGGTATACCTTACTCTCTACATTAGAAACTGCGTTACGCCTGATGCACCCAATTATGCCATTCATCACCGAAGAAATATGGCAAAGCATTAAGCAGCCTCTTAATATTCAAGAGCCTTCCATCATGATGGCCGCCTACCCTGCGAGCTCACAAGAACAAGAAGATCCGCAAGCAGAACAATCCGTTGAATGGCTAAAAACACTCATAGGACAGATTCGTAATATTCGCAGTGAAATGCATGTACCACCTGGTCAACGCATCGAAGCTCTTCTTCATCACGGAAACACCGATGATCGATCCCATAGTGACAACTTTAAGACACTCATCCAATCACTAGCGCGTTTAGAATCACTCGACTGGCTAGAGAGTGAAGCAACACCACCGCCAAGTGCAACCGCCATCATGGACCAACTCGAAATTCACTTACCACTCGCTGGTATCATCGACAAAGATGCGGAATTACAACGATTAAATAAAGCGATTGAAAAACTGGAGAAAGAACGCACTCAATCCGAGCAAAGACTTAACAATCCGAATTATGCTAAAAAAGCACCTGAGCATGTCGTAAATAAAGAGAGGGACAAATTACAACAAGCTGCAGAAGCGATTGAACGATTAAGCCATCAACGTGATCGCATTACTACACTGTAACCCACAACGAGAGCTACTATGACAGATACGATTTTCCAAGGCATTATAGATAAAAACATATCGGCAGATATCGTCTATGAGGATGGACGCTGCTTAGCTTTTCGCGATATACAACCACAAGCGCCTATTCATGTTTTAGTGATCCCCAAACACCCTATTACACAACTGAATCAAGCGAAAGAAGAGCACGAATCACTCTTGGGACATCTAGTGTTAGTTGCCAATAACATTGCTAAAGATCAAGGTATAGAAGACGCCTATCGTCTCGTAATTAACAATGGCGCAAAAGCCGGGCAAAGCGTGTTTCATCTCCATGTCCATTTGCTGGGTGGTCGAATCATGCAGTGGCCTCCAGGTTAATCATCAGAGAACCAAGGAGAGGCGATGTTATCATCAGACGAACGTCATATCATTGAGCAGGGTTTTCAATCTCTTCATATTGACTCAACCCTCTCCAAAAAGGCCGTTACGATTTACTCGACTCTATTACAATACGCACTGAGATGGTCCAAAAACAAGAAGTCGATTATTATAGGTATAGCAGGTAGTAATGGCTCTGGAAAATCTACATTAGCCTACCTTTTAGCATTGCTACTCGAGCACCATGGCATTAACAGTATTAACGTTTCTATCGATGACTTCTATCTTGCACAATCAAAAAGAGAGCATTTAGCTAATACTATCCACCCTCTACTAAAAACACGCAGTGCAGGTACTATCGATGCCGCGCTATTATTCAATACACTCTCGTCGCTCAAACAAGCCAGTACACCATCCACTCTAGTACCTCAATTTTCTAAAGTGGTTGATGACCAACTCCCTAAAGATCAATGGAAAACTGTTCAACTGCCTGTTGACGTCATACTCTTTGAAGGATTTTGTCTGAAAGCTCAACCTCAAACTGAAAACGAATTACTCGAACCAATCAATACGCTTGAGACCGAACAAGACCCTGAGCTCATTTGGAGAAACCATGTCAACCAGTCTCTCCATGACCTACAAACAAGCTTTGACCTTATTGATCACTTAATTTATTTATCCGTGGATCACTTTGATAACGTGATTAACAACCGATATCAAACAGAGGTAACTCTCAAAAAACAATCCTCGCATTATCAACCTTTATCGAAACAGACCGTTGCAGATTTCCTCATGCACCACGAAAGAGTATTTTACAATCAATATATATACTTACCGAACATTGCTGATCTCACTATTCCAGCACGCGATCTTCATCAGTGATATGATCGACATAGCAAATACGCCCCTGAGTATGGGTAGTGATATTAACAAAAAATTTGAAAAGTTTAGCCCCATTTATAATAAAGCTGTACAAGGAATGCAGTGCCTGTCAGACTAGGTTGACGGTCAATTTTCACATCCTTACATTACCATGGGCCTAATAATAGCACTTGTAAGTGCTACATCAGCTATCATCATCAGTGCCTGGCGATTCTTTGCCTTTAAAAATACTTACGCCTAACTCATCACCCATTTTCTTATATACTCTAGTCACGCATCGGGTATTACAGCAGAGCACCATTGCGTTTTGTATATCCTTACGGTGATGCTCTGTTTTATAGGAGTGAAGACATACCTGATATTGATTACACGCCTGAGTACGTTTCAGAACTGGTTCGACACAATTACTCATACACTTACACTTCTCAGCTGCTGTGAACATTTGAATGAGTGTTGGTTGGACTTTCGCACTGGTGATCGCAACTGAAAAAATTAGACCTAGTGACACTAACGTGGTTAATATCTTTTTCATCAACGTTATCCATTTTTAATATTCACAATACATTATAGACCAAAAAATGACTGGTATTTAAATTCGAGGTTGCGATGTCGTATTTATAGTTAATAGTTTGGATAAACCAATACATTAGATTTTTTATCCTTTATTTATATTCACTGAAGATTCAGGGTGATGCGTAGTTTCTTTTTTATAGGAATCGTGATAATTAATTAACGAAAGCGATCTAGGCTGTGACTATTTATACTGGAAAAATCCAAAAAATATTCAGACTCAAAAACGAATAAAAAAATCATAAACTCATTCTTTGGTCATCCGCGTTTAAAATCTATCAGACTAGAGAAAAAGATATTTAGAAGTAGATTTTGCAAGCTCATGATACTCGCACTGAATAATGTACATACTGAGCTGCACTGGAATTGCTTGCCTGAGTAGGGTTTAATCCAATCATCATCAATCAGTGAGATGTCTACCTGAACGCCCTTTACGTAAATTAGACTCAATGACCTCTAGATCAACACCTTTGGTCTCAGGCACACAATAAAACACAAAGACAAGACCTAACAAACCGACTAAGCCATACAGCACAAAGGTGTTAGAAACACCCAAGTAGGCCACAAGAGCCTTAAAAGATCCTGATACGATCCCATTGAATAACCAACTCACTGCAGCAGCTAAACTAGCAGCCCTAGCTCGAATAGATAAAGGAAAAATTTCGGCGAACATCAACCACATGATTGGCCCTAAGCTGATAGCAAAACCCACAATGAAAAATAACATGCCTAATAAAGCGATTGCTGGAAGCCATGTAACACCTTCTCCCAAACGAAAAGCAGCTGCTAGTGCCAACAAACTCACGACCATCAGTGTCAAACCAACAAAGAGTAGGGGTCGTCGGCCCAAGCGATCAATCAATGGTAATGCGATAATCGTAAATAATACATTTACCACACCAACACCCACCGTCGACAACAAGGCAGCTGTGTTCGAGTGCTGACCTGCCATCTGAAAAATAGTGGGCGCATAATAAATGATTGTATTAATCCCAGTGAATTGCTGAAAAAAACCTAGACCAAAACCAATAATAAACGCTGGACGAAGCCATGACTGCCACATATCACGCCATGAACCACCATCGACTAAATTAACTCGCATCACATCTAATTCTTTCTGGACATTCTGCTGACGCCGTAACCAGCGTAATTTATCCATCGCTTCAGATTCATAGCCTTTCAGTAGCAACCAACGTGGGCTTTTTGGAAGAAATAATAGCCCTATGAATAATACCAAAGCGGGAATAATGCCAGCTGCAAACATCCAACGCCATGCTGTTGTATCACTAAACCATTTAGAGCACATCACATCGACTAAAAAAGCGAGTAGGATTCCAATTGTTACTGCTAATTGATTCAGTGATACTAACTTCCCTCGGTGCGATGCGGGTGCGATCTCAGAGATATACACTGGTGCAACAAAGGCTGCGATACCAATGGCAAACCCAACAAACAGTCGTGAAGCAAGCAACGTCACATAATTGGCAGCCAGTGCTGAAATACCGGTAGCAAATAGAAAAATTAACGAGGTCACTAACAAGACATTACGACGTCCGAAGCGGTCAGCGACAACCCCACCAGCTAATGCACCAACGAATGCGCCAAATAATACTGACGAAACCAGCAACCCATTCATTAAAGCCGTAAAATCCCACTGATGATCTAAATAAAGAATAGCGCCAGATATAACACCCGTATCAAAGCCAAATAAGACACCACACACAGCGGCAATACTCGCAACAACAATAATAATTCCATTTAATTCTTGAGCATTATCCTGACTGGTCATTGAAATACCTCATCTGTTTTGTCTGTGAATATTGTCTAATGAAAACCCTGCACGTTAACTATATGTACTGCACATTAACAATTTCATATTGCACCTCTCCAGATGGAGTTTGCACAGCAACCTCATCATCTGTAGAACGACCAATAAGTGCTCGAGCAATGGGTGAGGTAATAGAAATTTTATTATCTTTTAAATCTGATTCATCTTCACCAACAATACGATAGGTGATTTCACGCTCTTCTTCAACATGATACACCGTGACAGTTGCACCGAAGACAACCCGATCACTGGCAGGTAACTCTGTAACGTCAATAATCTGACAATTCGATAATTTACCTTCTAAATATCGAATACGAGCTTCGATTAAGCCTTGTTGCTCTCTAGCCGCATGATATTCAGCATTTTCTTTAAGATCACCATGTGAACGCGCCTCAGAAATGGCATTGATGACACGCGGTCTGTCTACGGTTTTTAAAGTCTTTAATTCTTGATTGAGCTTATCCGCCCCCATGGGCGTAATGGGTGTGGTTTGCATGCGCACCTCGTAATAATTAGCATAGTGAGTGTAAATCTTGTAATGAACGAACTGCTGATGAGGGGCCTTGTTGCAGAGCCTTACAAGCCGCCATACCGCCAGCAAGTGTTGTAGTGTAACAGACATCATATTGAATAGCACTACTGCGGATCGCCGCTGAGTCATTGACTGCTTGCTGTCCTTCGGTCGTGTTGACAATGAACTGAACTTCTTGGTTTTTTATTTTGTCGACAATATGAGGACGACCTTCATCAACTTTGTTGATAATACCACAGGGAATACTGTCTAACTGCAATGCAGCAGCGGTGCCACGTGTTGCTATTAATTCGAACCCATGCTCTATCAAAGAGCAGGCTAGTGTCTTGAGTTTCGACTTGTCGTTATCTCGCACACTTAGAAAAGCAACCCCTGGTTTTGGAAGACATTGCCCGCTGGCTAACTGTGCTTGCGCAAAAGCTTCTCCATGACACAGGCCAACACCCATAACCTCCCCTGTCGAGCGCATTTCAGGTCCTAGAATAGGATCAGCCAGCGGAAACTTAGCAAAAGGAAAAACCGGCTTTTTCACCGCATAATAAGCCGATAACTTCACGGCAGAGACGCCTTGGTCCTCTAATGATTGGCCTGCCATACAGCGAGCAGCAATCTTTGCTAATGAGACACCGGTAGCCTTTGCAATAAATGGAACCGTGCGTGACGCTCTAGGGTTGACCTCTAAGACATAGATCTGATTATCTTTTAGGGCAAACTGGATATTAATCAGTCCGACCACACTCAATTCTAAAGCGATAGACTTAACCTGAGTACACAATGATTGTTGTTGCTCTAGAGTCAAACTGTGCGGCGGCAGCACACAAGTTGAATCACCCGAATGCACGCCTGCTTGCTCTATATGCTCCAAAATACCGCCCATCAAGATTGACTGACCATCGCACACCGCATCAATATCAACTTCTATCGCATCATCCAAAAATTGATCCAGTAACAATGGTTGATCTATGGAAATTTCATTCGTCTGTTTAAGGTAACCGACTAACTCACGTTGCTGATAGATGATACGCATATCTCGTCCGCCTAGCACATAAGAGGGTCTAACCACTAACGGATAAGCCAACACTTTTGAGAGACGTAAGCCCTCTTCAACACTGCGAACAATACCATTTGCTGGCTGTTGCAATCCAATCTTGTCCAGTAATTGTTGAAAGCGCTCACGATCTTCTGCGCGATCAATCGCATCAGGAGAAGTCCCAATAATTGGCACACCCAACTCACTGAGTGCATTAGCTAACTTAAGCGGCGTTTGTCCTCCATACTGAACGATCACTCCTTTGGGTTGTTCGACCTGTATGATTTCAAGAATATCCTCTAATGTTAGCGACTCAAAATACAGGCGGTCTGAAATATCAAAATCAGTTGATACTGTTTCAGGGTTACAGTTTACCATGATCGTTTCATAACCCATTTCACGCATTGCTAATGCTGCGTGTACACAACAATAATCAAATTCAATACCTTGCCCTATACGATTCGGACCACCACCCAATATTAAAATCTTCTCTTTATTAGAGGGCTGACTCTCGCAATGGGTCTCATAGGTCGAATACAGGTAAGCTGTTGTGGATGCAAACTCCCCAGCACAGGTATCCACCCGCTTATAGACGGGTCTAATCTGATAGTGATGTCGTGTCGCACGCACCTCATCAACTGTCACATGTAATAAATCCGCTAAGCGTTGATCTGAAAACCCTTTGCGTTTCAGGCGACGCATGTCATTTTCGGTAATATCTGATAGCGATAATGTCATTAAATCTTCTTCTAGAGCGACTAACTCATTCACTTGCGATAAGAACCACGGGTCAATACCACTTAACTGATGGACCTCATACACGCTAAAGCCAAAACGAAAAGCATCTGCTAAATACCAAAGGCGCTCCGAACTAGGGCGACGACACTCTCGTTTAATACGCTCACGAGTAATATCTCGATCGGTATCCTGATCGTTCCAATCAATTTTAGGAGTCAATCCATGCTGGTTGACCTCTAGACCTCGAATGGCTTTGTGTAAAGACTCTTGAAAACTCCGACCAATAGCCATGACCTCACCAACAGATTTCATTTGAGTCGTCAGGCGGGAATCAGCACCAGGAAATTTCTCAAAGTTAAACCGTGGAATTTTGGTAACTACATAATCTAAACTCGGCTCAAAAGCTGCTGGAATCACTCCACTGGTAATTTCATTATCCAGTTCATCCAGCGTATAACCCACAGCTAATTTTGCAGCAACTTTTGCAATTGGAAAACCTGTTGCCTTGGAAGCCAGAGCTGAAGAACGTGAGACGCGCGGATTCATCTCAATCACCATCATCTGACCATCATCTGGGTTTACTGCAAACTGCACATTGGCTCCACCTGTCTCCACACCAATCTCACGCAAAATCGCAATCGATGCATCCCTCAATCGTTGATATTCTTTATCGGTGAGTGTTTGAGCAGGTGCAACTGTAATGGAGTCACCCGTATGAACACCCATTGCATCCATATTTTCAATTGAGCAGACAATAATACAGTTATCCATAGAATCGCGAACCACCTCGAGCTCGTACTCTTTCCACCCAATGATGGATTGATCAATGAGAAGTTCAGTGGTTGGAGATAACTCTAAACCTCGGCGACAAATCATTTCAAATTCTTCGCGGTTATATGCAATACCACCACCAGAGCCACCCATTGTAAAAGAAGGGCGAATAATCGCTGGATAACCAATTTCTTCGAGAATTGACCATGCTTCCTCCATGGAATGTGCCAAACCATTTGTGGGTGTTGATAAACCAATTGACTGCATGGCCGATTGGAATAATGAACGATCTTCCGCTTTATCAATCGCCTCTCGACTAGCGCCGATCAACTCTACACCATAACGTGCCAACACACCTTCTCGGACTAAATCGAGTGCACAATTCAAGGCTGTCTGCCCACCCATTGTGGGTAATAAAACATCAGGCTTTTCTCGTTGAATAATGCGCTCAACCACAGACCAAGTAATCGGTTCAATGTATGTCGCATCAGCCATATCCGGATCTGTCATAATCGTTGCAGGATTAGAATTTACTAAAACAACGCGATAACCCTCTTCCTTCAAAGCACGACATGCTTGAGAACCTGAATAGTCAAATTCACAGGCTTGACCGATGACAATTGGACCTGCGCCTAAAATTAATATTGTGTTTATATCATTTCTTTTTGGCATAAGACCACCTTATGTGTCTTCATACAGTTTGTAAAATCATCAAAAATGGTAGCAATGTCATGAGGTCCAGGACTTGCCTCTGGATGCCCTTGAAAACCCAATACCGGTAATACGCGATGAGCCATCCCTTGCAAACTCCCATCAAACAGAGAAATGTGAGTAGGTATCACCTCTGATGGCAGTGAATCAATATCAACGGCAAAGCCATGATTCTGACTAGTCATACAAACACGATGAGATGCCAGTGTTTTTACGGGATGGTTCGCACCATGATGACCAAATTTCATTTTATACGTTTTGGCACCACAAGCGAGAGCAATAATTTGAAATCCCAAGCAGATACCTAAAAGTGGAATAGATTGATCCATCAATGCCTGTGCTGCTGACACTGCATACTCGCATGCCTGAGGATCACCTGGACCATTGGAGAATAAAACACCTTGAGGGGACAACGATAAGACTTCATCAACAGTCGTCGTTGCCGGCACTACCGTGATGCGACAACCACGATTAACCAGCTGACGTAATATCTGACGCTTAACGCCAAAATCATAGACCACAACGTGATGTGAGGAAGTGATCTCCTCTGATTGGCTAGGGACACTCTGCCAATCATCACTCTCAGAATAACTGTAGGATGATGCTACTGTCACAGCCCTTGCTAAATCTTGACCCGACAGTCCTGTATGTGACTTTGCTAATGCCAGCGCTTCCCTTGGATCATCTGTGTCAGTGATGATACAACCTGACTGCGCACCCTCACGTCGCAAAACATGCACCAAATGATGAGTATCAATCTCGGCAATTGCCACACGTTGATACTGTTTCAAGTATTGAGATAAGGAGCCTTGCGAACGCCAGTTACTGGTCATTAAAGCCGCATCACGAATAATTAATCCCGAGGCCCAGATGTTAGCTGACTCTTCGTCAATCGAATTAACACCGGTGTTCCCAATGTGTGGACATGTCAATGTCACTAATTGCTGAGCGTAAGATGGATCAGTGAGAATTTCTTGGTAACCTGACATCGCGGTATTAAAAACCACCTCTCCAATGGCCTTTCCCGCGGACCCTAGGGAGATACCTTGAAAAAACTCCCCATTCGCCAGTGCTAAAACTGCCGGTACCAAGGTCTCCTTAAGGTGTTGCATCGTCTATTCTTCCTTTATAAAAGACAACTAAAACTGCGTCGACCAGTCATTCAGGCGAAAAGAATAAGCTATTCATGCAGACAAGTGAAGCATCCTATCGAAAGACCGCTTTTTTTGTTCAAATATCAAACACCAATCATGAATTTCCATGAGCTCTAAGAGTAAGTGGAGTCTTAGAGAAAATATCACTGAGGTCCAAGATCAATACGACCCCCTCTCTGGCTCTAAAATTCCACAAACAAGGTATTTTTACGGATATTTCATCCATTGTCGTACTGATCAAATGATGGGTGTTGCTTGCGCAATTTGGGCGAGGGGTTATACTACGCGCGTAGAAATATTAAGAATGTCTCTAAATTAAACACCACACCCCCCCACCTTCAGTACGCTAACCTGACGGAGTATCCATTGGAATTAAGTAGAAAAACAAATCGACCATTGAGCTTACTGTCACTGGTCATGATCAATGTGATAGCCATTGATAGCCTGAGAAACTTACCGGCTAATGCCCAAACTGGTTATCACATTGTTTTCTACTACCTGATCTGCGGCCTCATCTTTCTATTACCGTGTGTGCTCATTACTGCACAACTCGCTTCACACTTTCCCGAACGAGGAGGCGTGTACGTATGGGTCAGAAAAGCCTTTGGCACACACATTGCCTTTCTCACCATTTGGTTACAATGGATCTATAACGTGGTTTGGTATCCCACGATTCTGAGCTTCTTAGCAGTCAACATTGCTTACTTCATTAACCCTGATATCGTTCACCAAAAAACCTATATTATTAGCATGGTGATTGCTCTGTTTGCCATAGCCACCATCATTAGCAACCAGGGCATGAGAACATCTGGATTAGTCAGTACTGCAAGTGCAATTATTGGCACGATTATTCCAATGCTAGCGCTTATTGTGCTGGGCTTTGCTTCTTTTATTCATTCTCCGCTGACTACTGACAATCTTTCAATGTCTAACTTTATCCCAAAGGATACTCATGACCTTGCATTCACTCTCATTATTTTATTCAGCTTGATGGGACTTGAGATGTCGGCCGTGCATGCCAAGGAAGTAAAAGATCCTCAACGCAACTACCCAAAAGCACTTTTTTACTCCAGTATCCTCATCGTAGTCACATTATGCTTAGCCAGTCTAGCGATTACTATTATTGTACCTAAAGGCCAAATTGGTATTGTGACAGGGCTCGATGTTGCTTTAAAAACCGTTTTGCAACAATTTCATTTAGATCTAGGATTTCCAATGATTCTATTCATGGTCATTTTAGGTGGATTCGGTAGTGTTTCAGCGTGGGTCATTGGCCCTTCCAAAGCCATGATGGTTGCGGCACAAGATGGCTGCTTACCTCCGCTGTTAGGTTATTGCAATAAACATAAAGCTCCCTCCGGCATGCTTCTGCTACAACTGGTGTTAGTCATTTTTTTAACCTATTGCATGATTTCCTTTGAACCAATTCAAGCGAGCTATTGGTTGCTAGCAGACCTCACGGCACAATTAGCATTATTGTTCTACATCTTCTTTTTTGCTGCAGCTATCAAACTGTATCGCCAACTTCCACAAGATCAACATGCCTTTAGGATTCCGGGGGGTATGCTAGGCACATTGATAACAGGGATGATTGGGATAATAACCTGTGCAATAGGTATTCTATTAGGATTTATACCGCCTCCACATTTGTTAAAAACATCGACAATCAACTATGAACTCTTCCTTTTGGCAGGATTGATACTCAGTTGTGCTGCGCCGCTACTGATCACTTGTTACCAAAAAAGACAGTCACGCAAACATAACGCATCGTAACACCTCAAAGCTTAAAGACCACACATCCCAAGTTGATCCTTATTCTCTCGACGATGCCAGTCATAGTCTAATGGGCGGTGAATAGAAAAATAGCAATGAGCTTTAAAGACAGAACTCTTTAGGCTCAGATCCTACTCGCACATATCAATTGACAGAAATCAGTACCAGTAATATTACAGACGCTGTTTAATGAATTGACCAGGCGTTATACCAAAATAACGTTTAAACTGAGCAATAAAGGCACTATCACTGGAGTAAGATAAATCATGTGCGACTTTAGTGATGGTTACACCTTCTGATAACCAAGCCATCGCTAACACTAACTTAACTTGAGTGAACCATTGATGGTATGTCATCCCTGTTTCTTTTTGAAAAAAACGATTCATGGTTTTCGTTGACATACCAAACTCAGAAGCAACAGCATCAGAAGAGAGAGCCCAGTGATGTGACATCTTTAAGTAATCATAGATTTGTAGAATCAATTCGTTGGAAGAAAAATCAACTTTGAAAGAACATAAACTGGCATGTAACATCTCATTTAATATGACCCGAGTTAAATCTAATGCGGATGGATCCTGTTTTGCATAGACACCCATCGCACACACCCGTTCAATCAACGCCTTGAGTAAAGCGCTAACAAAAATAACACCTGAGTCATTCGACAGAGAGTCACAGTACTGTGAATTTATGAATAGTGATCGAAAATGAATAGGCTTTGTAGATACAGAACAGTGCATCACGTCAGGTGGGACCCAGAGAGCATTGGTCGGGGGAACAATCAATAATTGCTGACCTACCTGGACCTCAATCACACCTCGAACACTATATAGCAATTGTCCAGAGCGATGCGAATGAAATACATCTTTTTTTGAGGCACCATTGTACGCAAACCCTAAGATGGGTTGTTCGAACGTATCAGGATCAAATGTCACTGCCATTTTAATGCCTTTCATATGCACAATTACTGTTACAGCTGATTATAGCAGTATATGGGACATTTTATCGCATTCACATTATCAGTTAGTCATTGCCATCTCAGAAGATGAGCTATGTAATAATCTTTGATTTTCGAAAAAGGGAATTTTTACAGTCCCACCTTACAATCCCATAACAAGATAATTATATAAGCCTCAATAAAAAACTATTAGCAACATAGCATCGCCAATGCTGAACAAAGCATTACTGGTATTTTTCCGATATTTACTAAGGAATCAAGACAAAAAAATCGATCAGTATCAGCCCCTTACATCAACAAACTGGTAACAACTGATCAAAGCACTTCAATTTAGCCTATAATAAATAAGTACAAGAATGAACCCTCAAAGGTGCCCTATGCGATTTCATATATCAAGCTATATCCTAGTCTTACTATTTAGCTCAACGTTCAATACAACCACTGCCGTTGAGGCGAATCCATATCCTGTCAAGCAGCAGATAAATGTCTTTGGTAATGACGTCTTATATCCTGTATCTGCCTGGCAAGAATCGGCCTATCGAGATCGTAGTCAAGAGAAACATAAGGGCTCTTTGTATAATACTTACAGAAAACAGAAAAATAGAACTTTTATACTAGAACACATACCCCATAATGAGACATTTACGACATGGAGCAAACTATCGGCTTTATCAGCATCTTTTCACCCAGACCAAAAAGATTTAAATCCACAAATCATAGCCTATCAAAATAAAATGATTTTCAAAAAATCCTGTAGTTTTTATCACTACCTAGAGATCCCCGCCAAAACCAACTCAACATCAGGAATAATCATCACTATTTTTTGTGAAACCATAAAAGATACCGACGAGGGAGAAGTGATGGTCAAATTTATAACCACTACTGCTAATCACACCACACTACAGATTTACTCGGAGTGGAAAGGACAACCCTTCAACGTTTGGGATGAATCAACCTGGCCAGTGTCTTGGAGTAAAATTATGGATCAAGTTCAACGCTACCAATACATCACCATTAATACCGATCAATAGCTATACAGCGATTGGTGCTGAAATACGCGGGTGTGGTGTGTAATTTTCTATAAGAAAATCATCAAATGCATACTCAAAGATAGACGCTGGTTTACGTACTAGAGATAAGGTAGGTAATTGACGTGGCTGACGCGACAACTGCTCGTTAACAGCCTCAAGGTGATTCGTGTAAATATGACAATCACCACCTGACCAGACAAAATCCCCAACCTGTAAATCACATTGCTGAGCAATCATGGTAATGAGAAAGGCGTAAGAAGCTATATTGAACGGAACACCTAAAAATGCATCCGCTGATCGCTGAGTGAGCTTGCATGATAATCGACCCTGAGCCACATAGAATTGAAAAAAAGCATGGCAAGGTGGCAAAGCCATCTGATCAAGCTCTGCAACATTCCATGCACTGACAATCAAGCGCCTTGAGTCAGGATTTTGCTTGATTTGATCAACCAAGCCTTGTATCTGGTCAATCGTATCACCATTACTTGTTGACCATGATCGCCATTGTTTCCCATAGACAGGACCAAGGTTACCTTGCTCATTTGCCCACTCATCCCAGATACTAACCCCATTATCTTTTAAGTAACCAATATTAGTATTACCCTGCAAAAACCAGAGGAGCTCGTGAATAATGCTCTTAGTATGCACTTTTTTAGTGGTCAATAACGGAAAACCCTGGCTTAAGTTGAATCGCATCTCAAGGCCAAACACACTCAAGGTACCTACGCCAGTACGATCAGTTTTTTCAACGCCGTGATCTAAAATATTTTTTAAAAAGTTTAAATATTGTTGCACACTATTTCCTCAGGTTATGCACTAGCCGGTGGTAACATGCTGGCAGCTGGCGTTCCAGATGCCAACACTATCACCAACATCACGAGCCACATCACCCAAATGGTTGCCATCATGTGTGGCATTGAAACATGCTTGACTAACCAAAAACCTAACGCAGCAAGACCACCTGCTACTAGGGGAATTGCTAGTAATGCAATGATACCTTGTATTACCCGACCAATTGGTCGACCTGAAAAAAAGAACATCAAATCTCTTGCGATTAAATCGTGAAGAGCTAACAGTCCTCGAACAATTTGTGCTAATTGATCTTGAAAAAAAACGGCCACTATTGATAGCAATAAAATTAAGATACCTTGTTTATACATCACATAACTCCTTGTCACTGATTGAGACCATCATCATTCATCACGAATTAATTTTACGCTCTTAAACATCGCGTACTTTAGACCGATAGATCTTACATAAAGCAAACGCACCTATCAACACCATTGGGATCGACAATAACTGCCCCATAGTCATCCAACCTAATGCGACAAAACCTTTCTGAGAATCTGGCTGTCTAAAAAATTCCAGAATAAACCTAAAGCACCCATAACACAGCATAAATAATCCCGTAACGGCAAAACGTGGTCTTGGCTGTGAAGAAAATATCCAAATAATCGCAAAAAGTAATAGCCCTTCTGTAAAACACTCATACAGTTGAGAGGGATGCCGGGGTAGTTCTCCAGCACCCGGAAAGACAACACCCCAAGGAACATCGGTCACGCGCCCCCACAACTCATTATTGATGAAGTTACCCAAACGTCCAAAACCCAAACCTATTGGAACTAATGGAACTGCAAAATCGGTGACATCCCAAATATTTTTCTCTGTGTGACGACTAAATAACCAAAGCGCGATAGCAACACCTAAAAAACCACCATGAAATGACATACCCCCATCCCATACCGCAAATATCTGAGCCGGATGATGCCAATAAAAGCTGATATTATAAAAAAGCACATAACCACATCGACCACCGAGTATCACACCCACAGCAGCATAAAAAATTAAATCTGATACTTCTGATGACTGCCAAACACCATTAGATGAACTAGCTCGTCTGACACCTAAACCCCACGCAGCAATAAAACCCATCAGGTACATAAGTCCGTACCAGTGAACCGATAAAGGTCCAATTTTAAAGGCGACTGGATCAATGATAGTATAATGAAACATTGTGTAATACCTACAATAAAGAATGGTACGTTGACTAGAAGAGCATATGCGCGCCAACAAATAACAAAAATACAGCAAAGTATTTTTTTAATTGTTTGGCTGGTAAACGGTACGCTAATTTTGTTCCGAGTGGCACAGAAAACAATGTACCAATAATAATGACTAAACATACAGGTAGAACGACATAACCAATACTGCCGCTAGGTAGAGTGGTAAAACTCCAACCTAGATAAATATTAGCGGCAGTACCAAGAACCCCTATGGTCAATGCAACCATAGCTGAAACCATAATGGCTAAATGCACACTAACGCCGTAGCGAATTAAAAAAGGAACGGTTATAAAGCCCCCACCGACACCTAACAATGCGCAAATACAACCGATCACGACTCCCATAGCCTGCATAATGTACCACTTAGGCAAAGAACGAGCAGGTTTATCGTCAGCATCTGGTCTCAACATATTCAGCCCAATAACGACAACCAATACACCAAAAATAATCTTTAACACATGGCCGTGTAAATAATGTCCCAGAGTTGCGCCACAGATTACACCAAACATCAGCCCACCAAATAATTGACGATATATCTCAAAATAACCAGTATTTTTTTTACTGTGATGAAATACCGAATTAGCCGTTGTACCTATCATAACCGCCAACGATGTTCCGATAGAGAGATGCATAATAAAATCAGGGTTGACGTGGTTATAGTTAAACACCGTCAGCAAGCAAGGGACAATAACAATACCACCACCTAGCCCAAAGAGCCCGGACAAGACACCAGCTAACAAACCAACTGCAATAAATACTAACCAAATCAGCAATGTAATATCCTTATTATCAATGACAATTAATAACCAGCTCTAATCAATGCACCCATATCCGCATCATCCAGTACCGTTTCCATGTGCAAACGAATTTCAGTTGCATCGTTCATCTGTAGTACAGTTTTTACTAGAGACTTAGCTTCTTCATAATGAAAATGCCGAATCATCCATTTTGTCCGCGCCAAGTTTCTAGCATTGAGACTTAAAATATCAAAACCCATCCCCACTAACAATAACACTGTCAGTGGATCAGAAGCCATCTCACCACAGATACTCACAGGACGATTAGCCTTATGCGCACCCTTGACTATCGCGTCCAATGAACCCAAAACAGCAGGGTGTAAACTATTATACCGTTGCGCCACACGCGGATTATTGCGATCTACTGCTAATAAATACTGTATAAGATCGTTACTACCCACTGATATAAAATCCACACATTTTGCTAGATCAGTTACCTGATATACCGCAGCAGGAACTTCTATCATCAATCCCAACTTAGGCATCTTAATCTTTAATCCCTCATCTTTGACTTCACGAAACGCCTGATCGATGAACATCTTCGCAGCCTCAACCTCTTGCAGCGAAGTGATCATAGGCAGCATGATCGATAAGTTATTTAATCCTTCACTAGCCTGCATCATAGCGCGCAATTGTTGAAGAAATATATCCGGATGATCTAAACTGATACGAATTCCACGCCAACCCAAAAAAGGATTCTCCTCACTAAAAGGAAAGTAACGAAGCACCTTATCACCACCAATATCCAGTGTTCTCATGGTCACTGAACGAGGACTAAACGCCGTAAGTAGCTGCCTGTACATTACTCGTTGCTCTTCTTCACTCGGGAAGCGATCACGCAACATGAAAGGTAACTCTGTGCGATACAATCCAATGCCTTCAGCACCAGACTTTAGCGTCGTTCCACCATCGACGGCTAAGCCTGTATTGACGTACAGTCCGATCTGATGCCCATCAAGGGTGACGCCCGGCTGATCCCATAACGACTCCAACTGACTATCAAAATCTTTCTCCTCTCTCACTAAACGTCGAAAGTCTCTCTTCATCTCAGCTGTTGGGTCTACGTAAACCTGACCATTAAATCCATCAACAATCACCTCTTTTCCAGCCAACTGATCCAAATGAATCCCCGAAACAGACATAACACTAGGAAGCCCCAATGAACGTGCCAAAATAGCCACGTGGGAATTTCCAGAACCTTTTCCTGAGATAATGGCACTTAAGCACCCCTCCGGCACTTCCACAAGCGCTGTGGCACTCACCTCTTCGCTGACTAAAATTGTGTTTTTTTTGAATTTTTTTTGCTCTGGTAGATTTTTTTGCAAATGAGACAGTATTCGGCGCCCCAAATCTCTAAAATCGGCTGCTCGTTCTCGCAAATAATGATCTTCCAGAGACTCAAAGTGAGCTACGTGATGATGAATCACTCGCTTCAAAGCCGCTTGCGCCCAAGCACCAGTTTTTATTTCTTCTATAACTTCGTTCATCAATGAACGACTGTCTAACATGCGTAGGTAAACATCGAATAATACAGAGTCAGTGTCTGATAATTGAGACTTTGCATTGACCTGCAAGACCCTCATTTCCTCTCGGGTCTGAGTAAGAGCAGATTCAAAGAGATCAATCTCAGCATCAATATCATTGATTTGCTTGTCTGGTACAGCCTCTAGATCCGCTGGAGGATAAATAACAACAACCTGGCCAACAGCAACGCCAAAACCACCTGAAATGCCCTCTAGTACAAATTGCTTTTTACGACCAGAAAGATTGACGGAATAAAATTGGATACGGAAACGCTGCAAAGCCTGACCCAACTGAGCACATACGGTAACCAATAACGCCTCTTGATCCTCATTAAACGCCTTGTTGTTACGGTTAGCTGCCACCCAGACAGCCACCAATTCCCCTTGCGAAAAAATAGGCATTCCTAAAAATGCTGTGAGTTTTTCATCATTGAATTGATGATCGGAGACGTAGCAATCATGCAAAGTCATGTTATCTAAATTAACTGGTTCCTCACGTTCACCTACAAGGCCAATGAGTCCCTCGTGTCGTTTGAAATGGCAACCAACTTCTGGATGAGAATGGTAAAGACCATGATGTGCATTTAAATCATAGTCACCTGTTTCAATATTGACTAGATACAAGGCAGAAACATCCGCTTGAATTTGGTCCGTTACCTCAGCAATGACGTCTTGCAACACTGACTCTGGCTGGTGCGCCATCAGCAAATCCTGCAGTAATCGCTGTAGTCGAAGTAACATCTTTTTCCCTCTTGTCGCTAATTACTCAGCTTGAATGATTGGTTCAAATTCAGTTAAGACTGACTGATAGACATCCTTTTTGAAATCAATAACTCTGTTGAGGGGCTCCCAGTAATTCACCCACTCCCAGGCGTCAAACTCCGGCTTACTGGTATAATCAAGATCAATTGCTGTATCTGGCACCAATAATTTCAATAAAAACCACTTTTGCTTCTGTCCCACAACCAAAGGTTCACTGTCCAAACGCCAGTAACCAATAGGCAAACGATAGGAATACCATTGTTTAGTCTCAGATATTATGTTGACGGACTCTGGCAATAAACCTAACTCTTCTGTTAGTTCACGGTACATCGCCTCTTCAGGTTTCTCGCTGTCTCGCATACCGCCTTGAGGGAACTGCCAAGCATGCTTTCGTCGACACCGCTTTGCCAATAAAAGCTGCCCAATATTATTGGATATAATGATACCGACATTGTAGCGATAACCATCTTTATCTATCATTACCCTTCCCTATAAACTTTTCACAGCAATCTGTCTTGACAATTCCTCAGTAACTTATTGTTTCATAATCAGATCTATACTCGCAATCACTTTACCGCAAAAAAAGAGATGAAATATACTAAAAATACATCCAACACAGTGTGGAACCAACGTGCATAGATCATCCAAAACCGATTTTTTAACAAGTTTTCCACAAGATGATCCCAGGTTATCCACTTGCACAAAAAACCATAACACATTATCTTGTGTTTAGGGATCAAAGAAACAACTACATATTGTGCTTTTATCTAACAACCAGTCATCCAATTGACCAATGACCTGGATTTTTATTGTTACTAATAAAGGAATAACCATGCAAACAACCCTCGTGAAAGATAAACCAACTGAAAAAACAACTGTCATCCCAGGGATGATGTATGTTAAGAAACGCTGTGGTGACATTGTTGAATTCAATCAAAATAAAATATTAACAGCTATCAAAAAAGCCTTCCTAGCCATCGACTCAAACCGCGCACAGCACTCTGAGCCTCTACAACAGCAGTTAGAGCGCTACTGTGAGTGCGTATTCGCAATGATACAACAGAGACTCAACGGTGCCCAAGTCATCGAAATCGAGCAAATTCAGGACTTCGTTGAAATTACATTGATGCGTGAGGGTGAGCATCAAGCTGCTCGTTCCTACATTTTATACCGCGAGCAACGCAATGAAGAGCGCAAACTGTTAGAGAGTGAATCGGATGAGATCGAAAATACAGCATTTCACGTGCAGTTTGATGATAACCAATCAATGGAAGTGACTCTTGATTGGTTGACCACAATTGTAGAGCAAGCATGTCACCAACATCACAATCTTGACGCCATGCCAATCGTCAATGAAGCGCGACGGAACCTATTCGACGGCATCAGTATCGATAACGTCTTTAAGGCAGTTATTCTCAGTGCTAGAACATTAATTGAAACTAATCCTAACTACTCATACGTAACAGCCAACTTACTACTACAAAGTATTTTTAAAGAGGTCATCCATGGCTTGAAAATCGACACTCCCGTTCAATCATCCTACAGCCAAGTTGTTTATCAAGATGCGTTCAAAGCATTCATCCAAACCGGAATTGAACTTGACATTCTGGATACTAACTTAAACGATTTTGATTTAGATTTTCTAGCACAACATTTAGAACCGTGTCGTGATAATCAATTCACTTACCTCGGCTTACAAACGCTGTACGACCGATACCTCATTCATAATCAACAAATCCGTATCGAACTACCCCAAGTCCTCTTTATGCGTGTTGCTATGGGTCTGGCCCATCAAGAAGGAGAACTACGCAATCAACGAGCTGTTGAGTTTTATCGTTTACTGTCTTCCTTTGACTACATGACATCAACGCCAACACTGTTCAACTCAGGCACTAATCACCCCCAATTATCCAGTTGTTACTTAACGACGGTACCGGATGATCTAGCGGGTATTTATGGAGCCATAAAAGACAACGCCTTACTCTCAAAATTTTCAGGAGGTCTAGGTAATGATTGGACATCTGTTCGCTCAATGGGATCCCACATAAAGGGAACGAATGGCGAATCATTGGGTGTGGTTCCTTTTCTAAATGTAGCCGATGCAACAGCAATCGCTGTCAACCAAGGAGGGAAACGCAAAGGTGCTGTAGCTGCATACTTAGAGACTTGGCATTTAGACATCGAGGAATATTTAGAGCTCCGAAAAAATACTGGGGATGATCGTCGCCGTACTCATGACATGAATACTGTCAACTGGATACCTGATTTATTCATGCAACGAGTGATTGAAGATGGTGACTGGACTTTATTCTCGCCGTGTGAAGCTCCTGAACTGCATGATCTTTATGGTCCTGATTTCACAGTCGCATACCTCAATTACGAAAACAAAGCAAAACTTGGTGAGATCCAAAGTAAGACTCTCTCTGCAAGTACCCTATGGAGAAAAATGCTAACGATGCTTTTTGAAACAGGACATCCATGGCTTACTTTTAAGGACCCTTGTAACCTCCGTTCACCACAGCAGCATGCGGGTGTTATTCACAGTTCGAATTTATGCACGGAAATCACGCTCAATACCTCTAAAGACGAGATTGCCGTGTGTAATCTGGGTAGTATTAACTTAGCACAACACATCGTAGAGGGAGAGATTGACGTAGAAAAACTCCAAAGAACGATCAAGACTGCCATTCGCATGCTCGATAATGTCATTGACATTAACTACTACAGTGTACCACAGGCAAGGAACTCAAACTTACAACATAGACCAGTCGGCCTCGGTATGATGGGCTTTCAAGATGCACTTTATAAGTTAAGAATACCATATGCATCAAATGAGGCGGTCAATCTTGCCGACAAAACCATGGAGCTAATCAGTTACTACGCTATCGAAGCCTCTAGTGCACTTGCAAAAGAGCGCGGTAGCTACGAGTCCTATCAAGGCTCATTTTGGAGCCAAGGTATCCTACCCATTGACTCGATTGCTATTCTAAAAGAAAGTCGTGGCCAGTACCTAGATCAAAATACAGAGCAACACCTCGATTGGAGCACGCTTCGTGAGACAGTTAAATCGCAAGGCATGCGTAACTCTAATGTCATGGCTATTGCACCAACAGCGACCATATCAAATATTTGTGGCGTGACTCAGTCGATCGAACCCACTTATGAAAACCTCTTCGTCAAGTCCAACTTATCTGGCGAGTTTACTGTGATTAATCCCTATCTATACGAAGATCTTGCTGAACTCAACTTGTGGGATTCTGCGATGACTCATGATTTAAAATATTATAACGGAAGTGTGCAACAGATCGACCGTATCCCAGATGATTTGAAACAGCTGTATTCAACAGCCTTTGAGGTAGCTCCCAAATGGCTTATTGAAGCAGCATCACGTCGTCAAAAGTGGCTAGATCAAGCACAGTCACTCAATCTCTACCTCGCTCAGCCTTCCGGTAAAAAACTCGATACAATGTACAAAATGGCATGGGTCAAGGGACTTAAAACAACCTATTATCTTCGTAGTATCGGGGCGAGTAATACGGAGAAGTCAACCATTCAAGACAGTCAGCTTAATGCTGTTCAAACACCACCTAAAGCGTGCTCGATCAATGATCCAGACTGTGAGGCATGCCAATAATCACTTAACTATTTTCAAGGAGCAATATAATGACTAACAATGTAAACATTAACTGGGATGATTTTGAAAATGACTCAACCCCATCCAATAATCATCAGCTAGGCATCAAAGGGGGTACAACGACCGAGATAACCGAAGACACCAGCCAAGCCTCTACGGCAAAAAATACCAAGTCAGAGGCAAAACGTATCCGGGTGGATGATAAAAAAATCATTAACTGTCGTGCTGACTTGAACCAGCTAGTACCATTTAAATATGACTGGGCATGGAATAAATACCTCTCCGGCTGCGCGAATCATTGGATGCCTAATGAAGTCAATATGACAGCGGATATCGCTTTATGGAAATCAGATAAACTGAGTGATGATGAGCGAACTATCGTTAAACGTAGTCTAGGTTATTTCGCAACAGCAGACTCCCTGGTGGCTAATAATATTGTTCTAGGTGTGTATCGACTGATCACCAATCCAGAATGCAGGCAATTTTTACTTAGGCAAGCTTTCGAAGAAGCACTGCACACGCACTCATACCAACATATCATTGAGAGCTTGGGACTAGACGAAGCTGAAGTATTCAACATGTATAGAGAAGTAGAATCTGTCGCTAATAAAGCGTCGTTTTCAATTAAGCACACGGATGAATTAGCAGACCCTAACTTTTCCACAGGCACTCCTGAAACTGATCAAACCTTGTTACGTAACTTAATCGGATTTTACGTAATTACAGAGGGTCTATTTTTCTATGTTGGCTTTACCCAAATTCTCGCTATGGGTCGTCAAGGAAAAATGACTGGGACTTCTGAACAATTTCAATACATCCTGCGAGATGAGTCCATGCATGTTAACTTTGGAATTGACGTGATTAATCAAATCAAGTTAGAAAACCCCCACATATGGAGCGAGACCTTCCAACAAGAAGTCATCGATATGGTCAAAGAAGGTGTTGAGATAGAATGCGCATATGCAAGAGACACGATGCCTCGAGGTGTACTTGGCCTCAATGCTGATCTATTTCAAGATTATTTGCAGTACATTGCTAATCGTCGTTTGATTCAAATCGGACTAAAAGAACAATACCCTGGAGTAGAAAATCCTTTTCCATGGATGAGCGAAATGATGGATTTACGTAAAGAAAAAAACTTTTTTGAAACACGCGTTATCGAATATCAAACAGGCGGCGCTCTTAAGTGGGACGAGTAGAATAATGAAGCACACCTTGATACTCAAGGTGTGCTTTTGTTAAACATCTAGATCATCTAGGATAAAACGAAATTTTGCATGACATCAGATCGAAAGTCTTACTAGTATCGTTTGACGCAAAGTAGATAGACTCTATTTCGCACACTGATTATCACTCAGTGTATCCACGCCTTCATTCACTCATCGACCACCGCACGAGCAATTAGACTTTCCATGACAAAATTCACATGGTATGAGATCGTACGTATGATCGCCTGTATATTCCTTGATATTAATATCTGAACCACCTCCGCATGAATCGTCCTTTGAGGATGGAGTCTTCTTCTCGATTGTAAATTCCGGAATCCGCGTATCCCCTGGGGCATTACTACAATCAAGCTTTATCTCAAGATGACGTGTTGTATCAGCTGTATTCTTGACAAAGAATCCAAACAACTGATAATTACCCTTGGTATTTTTTCTTGCGACCTGCATAGGATATTTACTATCATTACCTATCAACTTTACTGGTGTATCTGTACAATTGAGAAAAACATGCCGGGGCATATATTGCTCTCCTGTATCTGGTTTCTCACATGCTATAACGTAATTTTGTTTATGGTTATGACTAATTTTTATACTTCCACTAGTTATAGGGTAACCATTGGATGAATTGGGATTATTAAAACTCTTTTGCCAATCATTGGCATGAACTAATGAAGAGGGAATTACTATCAACATGCTGAATATCAGATATATATAGCGCATAGATTCTCCCCATATTTTTTTCTTTCATAATATATAATAGTACAAAAAAAGAGATTTACTAACGAAGATGCTTATAAATTATTTGTATTTTTATCAATGAGTTATCTTACACTGTTGAGTGCACTCATCGATCATACATCAAAAAATCACCTAACGGTTATTTTTTGACTATAATGAAAATGTCTTTTGTTAGTTAGAGGGAATACTATGAAACTATCAACAATATTGCTGACATTAAGTGCTGTATTAACCATACCACATTGTTTATCCAACCAAATACATGTATTCACAAATTCTTATACTAATTTTAATGCTCATCGCTCATTAGAAGCGAGTCATCAAGGTCATATTCGCGATTCACTCACTAAAGCCTTATCCACCAGTCACCAGAAAACATTCGATCGAAATTGGCAGGTCGCGCATGGCGAAAGATGTCGGTGCTGGAGCCCAGAAGATGATCCTTGTAATAAAAAAAATAGCATTGATTTAATAAGCACAGATAAATTAGGTACTGGTGACCGGGCACAAGGAGGAAAGTAAGTGCGTCTCTCTTCTTATGATTCCTAAGCTCATTAAGAAAATAATTTTTAATGCATCATATCCTAATTCAATTCCTGGCTTTTTAAACTGTCTTTTATTACATTACTTGAATGACTAGTCATAACATCATTAAAAGCGATTTCTTTGATCCAATGTCGAGAAAATTGTTGTTCGCTGTACACGGAGATATGATGACAAGCATCAAAAAAAAACCTGATAGGATAACATCGTGCACGGATTTAGAAGATTACTATTGGCTTAAAACTGAATTACTGACTACTTGTAAAAGATATGACTTGTGCACACAAGGCCTTAAGCAAGAATTAGAGACCCGGCTTAAAGTTTTTTTTCAGACAGGTCAAACAACAACTGCGAGAAAAAAAACAACTCGCATAAGCTGAAAAGACAGTGATGTTGAACTAACACTAACAACACCGGTAAAGCACTACAGAAATGATACTCCTACTCGAAATTTTTTTATTAATCATATTGGAAAATCATTCAGTTTTAATGCTTATCTACGACAATTTAGAGATATTAACAACATTACAATTGGATTAACTTACAGTGATCTAATCAAAGGTTACCTAGAAAACAAAAAAAACAAGTCGCAAAAAAAAGTCATCCATCAACAGTTCGAATAGAACCAATTCATTCACGACTTCTTTATTCACGAACACAACCCAACGATGAAAAAGGCTGTGAGGAGCTGGAGAGAGGTTTCTTCTG
>MDTC01058580.1_pt1 | contig 46333 bp, 15 predicted proteins | sample 811181 | NCBI WGS metagenome assembly MDTC01 (sample SAMN05326644, study PRJNA326480) | marine metagenome | isolation source: seawater | place: Pacific Ocean: North | collected 2011 | reverse complement strand
GGTCATGCCTGGTATGAAGAGAGCATTTAACTTTGCTGATAAGCATAGAGCTATTGGTCTTGGAGTTCTTGGTTATCACTCATTACTTCAGTCTAAGCTAGTAGAGTTTGAATCTCTTGAGGCTAAACGTTTGAATCATGAAATATTCAAAACTCTAGATGAAAGAAGTAGTGCAGCATCTAAAGAGCTGCATGATAATTATGGTTACAAGTGTATCAGAGAAGGATATGCTAACACTACTCTTATAGCCATTGCACCAACAAAGTCTAGCAGCTTTATTCTTGGTCAAGCATCTATGGGTATTGAGCCTATTAAATCTAACTACTTCATTAAAGATCTAGCTAAATCTAAGACTGTATATAAGAATCCATTCTTGGAAGAAGAGTTAGAAAAACATGGATTGAATACCCCGGAGGTGTGGGAAGATATCTTAAAGAAAGATGGTTCCGTTCAACATCTTAGTTTCCCCACCAAAGGGGTGTTCAAATCCTTTATAGAGATCTCACCAAAAGAGATTATACTTCAAGCAGCTCAGAGACAAAAGTTTATTGATCAATCTCAGTCATTAAACTTAATGATCCACCCAAGTGTACCTGCAAAAGATATAAATCAATTGTATCTATATGCATGGAAAGAAGGGGTTAAGACTTTGTACTATCAGTTTAGTCAGAGTTCTGCACAAGCATTCGCAAGAAATATTCTTGAGTGTGCTAGCTGTGAAGGATAGAATAGGGGGAGTGCAAACTCCCCTTAATCATCCATTGTTTGTCCAACATACCACAATACACTTAGTATAAAAGTAATACATACTACTATAATAGTTACATCTTCCATTTACTCATCATTTAATATATCCTCATAGCTTAAGCCATCAGGATCTAAGGTTTCTAAATCAGAATAAGCTTTATCTAAATCATTGATCCACATTTCAATAACCCAAAATAAAGATTCAATAAAATAACTGATACCAATTAAAAGAGTACCATAGTGCGTATATGTTCCACTAAATCCTTCTTTAATATCTGTAATAACAGAAGGCATACTGGCAACTATAATTGCTATCGAAAATATTATCTTAAATGCTTTACTCTTCATCTCTATACATTATATATGATGGTAACACCTTAAGCGAATCATATGCTACTGTTACCACCCCGTCTGGTAAATATACTATAAAAACTATATGATTATCTCTTACTTGAGCAGTAGATCTATAACTACTGTCTTGAATTAGTTGAACTAGATCTATTCTTTCTGTATTAAACAATGTATGCTGACCGCTAGCAAACTTAAAACAGAATAAGAATAGGATAGCTAGCTTTCTCACCACTGTAAGAATTTAGGTGAGTAGTGTATACCCACCCCTATATAATGTCTCCCTTGACCTGTAGTTGTAATACCCACCCCTGTCTGTATACCAATGCCAAATGTTCTGCGGGATTGTCTCATCAGCTGTCTCAATCCCTTGTCATCTTGTACAAGTATACCTTTACCCTGGTTAAATACAACGTTAGGATAATCTGTCTCAGCTCTCATAAAAACTTCTTTGGTCTTTCTGTCTTGGTAGATTGATGTTCTTAACCAAATGTTTTGATATAAATCAATCTCCGCGGGTCCTAAAGTTAATGAGTCTCCTATACTTGCCGGGATAGTTATATCCATTGTCCTTAAACTCTTGTCGTAAACTGTATCACTCTGTACGCATATTAGATGGGTGTATCCCCTCTCTCTATAGACTGTATCATGCAGAGTGTCTGTCAGTACAATAAGCTCAGGTACTTCAACAATCTTTTCTTGAATCTGTACTTTATACTCTGTGATAGTTACAGGTGGTTTAGACTTCTCGTAATCAAGTGAGTCGTTTAGTTCATCAACCTTTAAGTTTAGTGCTCGTATCTCTCCTGTGTTCAATCCATCTTCACTTACATAGTTCCTAATCGTATCTTGTAGTGCTATGTTATTATTCTCTAGTCTCGTAATCTCAAGCTTGTCCAGTTGAGTTGACTCGCATTGCTTTACTAAAAGAATAATTAATATAAGTATTAGTGCTGTGGGCAACGCTTCACCTATCTTTTCTTTGTGTCTATATATCTTTTGTATTATAGGCTTACCAGCCGCAGACTTTTTCATACTGTTCCATAAATTTAGCAACCATAGGATCTCTATAGTTTTGTTGTAACTCCACATGCACCATCTCGTCTAGTTTGTTTGCAGTTTCAATCAGTTGAGCAAAACCACTTCTACTAGGTTGTTTTAGATCATTCTGTCTAAGATCACCAGTAAAAATCATAAGAGATCCCTTACCAAGTCTTGTGCAGAATAAATATGTTTGAAGTTTAGTTAGGTTCTGTGCCTCATCTATAATAAGGATACCATTAGTAATTGTTCTACCCCTTGCAAACTGCAATGGTAGTAACTCTAACTCACCGTCCTTCAACCACTTATCTACTTCTTTCTTACCATTTTCTCGTAATATCTCCATGTTCTCTATAACAGGAGCACACCACTGGCGCATCTTTTCATCTTTATTTCCTGGCAAATACCCCATATCTTCTGTAGATACTTGAGGTCTAGCTATATACATCCTTTCTATACCACCCTTCAGAAATAAATCTAAAGCTATCTGTGATGCCAGGAATGTCTTAGACGTACCTGCTTTACCAGTTATGATTGCTATTTTGGAATCAAGAATCTTTTCCTTTGCTCCCTTCTGTTCGTCACTAAGCTCATACTTAAATGATGGATTTGTTTTGGTTTTTCTCCCACTAAGATCTTGCCTCATTATCTGACTATATATATAATATAGGAATTAATTACCTCCTGTACCAACATAGTATTCTTTTCTTTCATCAAAGCTTCTAAGTTTTTGAATACTATAGATTAACGGAATGACATCTTTCCATTTTTTATTTAACTTGAGTTCTCCTTTTCTAGGTTTATTTTGATAAACAACCTTGCTGTTTTCATAAAACTCTCCATCAGAATCTCTAGTTAGCCAATAATATCCAGTCTTACCTGTGACATCAAGAGCTTCACCAAGTTTACCAAGTGTACCTGTAGCTGCAATAGGAGACTCCCACATCTGTTTCATCTGTGTAAGACCACCTAATCCAGGAATAGGTAAGAACTGTGATAATTCTTTTCTGGTTCTATCTACCTGATAAATCATCATGTTCTCTAACCTTCTTCTTATTACTGAGTCATCATCTTCATCTGATAGCAGTCCAAGTAACAGATGTTTCATACCTATTGTAAATGCAAATATTGCTAACTCACCTAATGTTCTGTATGTACCTAGTAACTTATTCTGTGCATACTGCTCAGCATTAAAACTCACTTGTTTCTTTTGTTCCTCAAGAAAGCTACCTTTTATCTTACCCCACTGTAAGTTACCTTTACGCACTTCTTTCTGGAGATGATTAATGAAAGAGAATAATGATCTATATCTACCTTCCATCCATCCTAGATTCTCATCAAAGTATTCTCTTTGCATTCTAGCACGTATAGCTGGTCCAACCCATTTATGGAATTGCATTGCCAATCTACCATACCACTGAGCTTCCATTAATGTTCTTGTGGAATAAGCATAGTTACCATGTATCTGCTGATTGATAGACTTAGCTTTTGTTCTCAGATCAAATCTAAAGTTGTCACTGTATGGTTTTTCATTTCCATTCTTATCAACAATAGTATCAAACCCTTCTCTCAACTTAAGTTCTTGATTATCAAAGTCATAAGCATCATATAGATTTACAATCTCACCGGTGCTAGAGTTTTTAATATTGACATCCATAACTACACCAAGACCAATCTTACCTTGAAGCGCATACTCAAAACTTTCATTCAATAAATAACCCCAGTCTAATGCCTTTGCAATGAAACTTTTAGATCCATCACCATTTCCAGCAGCACCGGACCCAGCTTCCTGAAGTTCTTTCATTGAATCCATAATTCTAAAATAAGAGATTATTGCATCAACCTTTGTTGCAGGCTTATTAGGATTATATACATTCCCCCCATACTTACCTTTTATTGCATCTTGCACATAGTATGCTGTAGTTTTAGCTATAGAAGGTAGAACCTGTTGATTAAATTCCTTAGTAGCTCTCATTAATACTTTTCTAGGAATGAATCTACCACCCAGGTATTCTATGTTATTATTCACCTTACCCATAACAAAGTTATTTATGTTACCTGTAACGTTGAATGCAACAAAAGACCATGATGTTAGTCTCATCAGACCATTAACCATTTTCTCAGCAACACCTTTTCTTTGTCTATCAGTATCATAGAATACCATTTGCATGAATCTCCTAGCTCTTTCTTCAACCCTTGAGCCACCTTTAACCCCTCTGCTTTGTGATTTACCTTTTGAAAATACCTTTAGGTTTACAAACTTATCAGCAGGAGTATACTCTCTTTCAGCTATTACATTAAGCATAGCTTTCATTGTATCTTCAACCTGACTTAAGGTGGAGAAGTTATGAGCCATGCCGGCAAATAATAATAAACTTGATCCTAAGTCACCACTAACTTGATCAACTGTTGGGGTAGACTTTAATGATTCAGCCTCAGCATTAAGTTCATTTTTTTTATTATTATAAACATCACCTTTAATCTCATCATTATTATACTGATCTTCCAATAGAGCTAACTCAGCCTCAATTCTTTTTAGTGACTCTTCTGTTCTGGGCTTACCCACATAAAATACTGGTAATGAGTCAATTAAGTTTCCATCTTCATCAATTGCAACTTTCTTTTGATACACATCTTCAGTAAAGAAATCACTAAAACCATTAGCTGTCTTGCTCCACATACGTGCTACAATGTTAGGTTTATCTGATAGCTCTTTATAGAAGTTAGACTTAACAAGAGGGACACTACCTACCATCTTAGATCCGGTAGATGGTGGGATAAGTTTGAGATATTTATTTTCAAAGTATTCTATAAACACATCATAAAACTCTTTACGTGCTGCACCTAACGCAGACTTATCAGCAATCATATCAATATACTTTTGTGATTGCATGTTTTTACCTGATGTAGTCGTAGGCTTTATCTTTATATATTGTTGCTTCACAAAATATGCAGTGTGACCTTTCTCTACAAAGCCGCTAGGTACACCTTTGATTTTAACCATTTTGTCATACTCTTTAGTATCATAGTATTTAATCTTAAATGTTAAATACTCATCATCTGATACACCAGCTTTCTTTTTCCAGATACCATTCTCACCAACAGGAACAAACCTTTCATACTTAGCACGTTCTTTTATGAAGTCTTCAGTATATTCATGGTACTCACCACTTACTTCTTTACCATTAGAACCAATTGTTTCAGCTCGCATAAAACTAGCAAAGGCTTGTTTCTTATTATATAAGTCAATATTAAATGCAATATCTTCTTTGTAAGTTGAAGAGTTTTGATCTACATCTCGGTACACTAATGGCAAACCATCCTCAAACAACTCATCCCGCAGTCTTTCTTTTTCTACTGAATACTGTCTACCTATCTGCTTAACATACATCCCTGTAAATCTACCCTCATCATCAAACTCTCTCATAAAGTTATATAGCTGCTGTGGGTCTGTTCCAGGATCTAACTTCTGTAGTTTTTGAGCTGCAGTACTGATTATAAAAGCATCTTGATTGAGTCTATCAATTGCTCTACTCTGCTCTCTTTCAAATATCTTTTGCATTAAAGCAAGAAGTTGATCTTCTGATGCTAATAAACTTCGTGTTCTAGATTGTACTAAACCAATGTCCTTACTTGTTTTAATGAGTTCATCTAAGTCTTTCTGAGTAAAGTTTCTAGCACTTTCTCTCTTTACAAGAGCCTTTACAAAGTCATCTACCGCATCATCAATCAACCCTTTACCGGTTCTATTCCCTAATGCAAGAGTTAGTCTTTTACCTAAAGTATTTACTAAGTTCTTTTGCGCTTTATTTAGATTGATATTATCGGCTATAGATCCCAATGCCTCAAATGATCTACCAAATAACTTAAAGTTCATAACATAACTAATGAACTCATCATTCTGTAAGTTAGCAGGGTCTTGTATATAGTCTATAAACTTATTTGTTTCTCTAATTGCATCTCTTACAAGTTGAGTAAATACTCTGTTGGCTTCTGCAGCATCTTGAGTATCAATAACTAATGATAACATAGAGATTGCATACTCCATATTCTCAGTAATCTCACCCTTCTCTTTGTCAACTAGAATGTTTTCCCTAATCTTTTCAATAGCCTCTTTCTGATTCATAAGACCTTTTCTATAGTCTTTTAATGCAGTAAAGAGTGTATCATACTCAGCAAACAGTAAACTGTTTTCTAAGGTAGTATCTTCATTAAACTCAACATCATCTAGATCTGGGTAATTATCAAAGTCATAGTAACTATAAGGCTGATCTTTTAATGCATCATTTAATCTTTGCTCACTGGCAAAGTCAACATTAACCGGCATTATTAAATCAATATAAACTTCGTTCTCAGACTCTCTGTGTTTTGTATTACCATCGTACTCAATGGCTCCAGTATACTTACCATCAACCGCCTCTGTAAAAAGATGTATAGTAACTGTATTGAATTGATTAGGAGTAATGCTATAACCCATATTGGTTAACATTCTCTTTGCCATCTGAAGCTCAATATTCTTTTGTTGCCTATTGGATATATTATCTATACCCTTTTCTTTTAATAGACTATCATTACCTAATGCATCTCTTGATTCTACAAAAGTATCTTTAGCCAGCCTTCTTTCATTACTTATATCAAAGTTTACTAAACCAATTGATCCATCTGTATGAACAATAAGCATATCAATCTTTGTAGCAACCTGGGTTGCCTCATCATAAAGTATTACTTCTGGTATAGCTATAGCATCTTCTTCTAGAAAGCTTTGTAATGCAACCTGAGTATCTCTATATGCCTGAGAGATTTCATCATTAAATACTTTAATTTGATCTTGAATCTCATCAAACTGTTTACCTTCCGTTAACGCATTTAATATAGTAGTTTTATCAGCCTGTATTTGCTGATCAAGTTCTTGTTGTTTAGCAGCTTTTTCCGCACCAAGTATTGCTTGTTGAGATGAAGCAAATACTTTCTTTGTACCTAGGCTATAAAACTTGTTATCCTTTTTATTTAATACTACAATATCATCACCCTTTGTGATATCATTAGTAACTGTAAGACCATCTATACTATTCTCAGATTCAATAGACTTACTGAATAGTTTGTTAACAACAATCTTCTGAGTACCAACAGCACTCCTTAATGCTGTATCAACAACCGCTTGCTTAGTAGGTGTAAGAGAATACTTTACTGCTTTACGTGGAGTTACTTCCACAGCAAATCTTATTTCACTAGTGTTAAGAAGCTTGGCAATATCTGTAAGTGTTGCTGAAGCAGATATATCTCTAGGACGTATTAATAAGTTCTTGTCAGTAAGAAACTTATGAAAATCCTGTACAATGCTTTTTAACCACTCTAGTAATTCGTTAATCTTAGTTCTAAAAGATTGTGTAGGCTCTTGCTCAAACTCATTATTAAAAGTTCTAGCAAGAGACTGAGTTAGTATCTCCGCATCAATCTCCCCTTGACCAAATCTTCTTTGCTTTGTATAAGCATCAGTTATTTGTTGTGTTAATACAGGAAAGTTCTTTTTAGATTCATCCAGCAAGGAATTGAATAGATCTAAATTATCTATCCTAATAGCTTCTACAAATGGGTGTAAGACTTCTTCTACAGCTATCTCATTAGTTACTCTACCACGTATTAGGTAAACCTCACCATTATAGTAGAATGAGTTTACCTGATCAAACTTTACAGCCTTTTTTCTTTCTTCCGGTAAAGACTCATAATAACTTCTAGCTTCCTTCTCTCCAACTACATTTAAGTTTAACTGTGGAAAGATTCGTTGCAAGTGCTCAAGTAACATTGGAGTATGTGCAGTATCAAATCCTCTACTCTCTGGTAAAACATCCTTTGCTGTAAATAAACTCTGATCTACCTTTACCATTACAGATTGAATACCACTTTCTGTAAACCCTCCTTTCTGAAATGATACAGCATTTAAAGGTATGTTATTAATTCTCAGATAGTTACGGGCTTTTATAATATTGAATTCCAGACTTTCAATACTACCAACTCTTTCACCTTCTCTTGTAACATTAACATAGTATGTATCAGTTTCAATATTTCTATGTATTAACTTCTTTCTCCTAAGATTCTGAAGGAGTGCTTTAGAAAAGTTATTCTTCTTTAATGATAATAAAGTCTTTTGATCCTTCATGAATTCCTTTGCCTGTTGGACAGTAGGAAACTGATCAGAATTATTAGCATTCTGCCAGCCAATAATAACATTGTCTGTTACAGTTACTGACTTAAACTCTTTATTAAGAGCATCATACCCTGGAGCACTTCTATTAATACAACTTGCCATCTTATCTATTACATTTTCTAAGATACTCTAAAAATTCTTCTTGAGACTTAAGATTATTAGTTTCAAGTATTGCTTGGAATTGACTGTATGTTGTCACTTCTGCTTTCTTCAATAACTCTTTATTATCTGGAGTATTTATTTGCTCCCATAAGATTAATGTCTGATCATTTGTAGTAGTACCTAGTTGATCTAAGAACTCTGTAGACACACCTATATCTTCCAGCTCAAACGTGAACTCCGTTTGCTGACCAACTTCCAATCCTTCAGATACTTCTTCAGTAGGTTCTTGAACAGGTTGTGTATCTGGTGCTTTAGCTTTAATTATATCTTCTAATGAAACTAGCGGTGCTTCAGCAGCATCAACACCATCAACTTTAACCTCATCATTTGTTGAGCCATCAAAGTCAACATTCTCTGGTGCAAAGATTGCACCTCTATCTCCAAGTACTGTGTCTTGAACTAGAGTATTATCTGAAGGTGCTTGCCCTTTACTATTTTGATATTGGTTAAGTTCCTTCTTGGTTGGTCTATCCTGTGCACCATCAAACATAAATCCTATAGGATTCTGATCAATAGATCCTTTCATGCTGGCTTGATTAACTACTGTGTATTGACCATCTTCAAGTTTCATTAAAACTTTTGATCTATCTAAGAACGTTATGATATATTCTGGTACAGACTTTCCTTCACTTGCCTCTTGTTTATATATCTCAAAAAACTCAGGACTTGTCGTTCTATGTAAGTCTAATGATGATTGAGACATAAAGTAATTGTCTACAAAATATCTTTCTAATGCATTGTAGTTCATGCCAAATACATCCTCAAACTTATCAAGTTGATTGTTCTTTAGTATATCGTGTACCTCATCAATAGACTCAAAGTATTCATCTAGCAATGATGGAGCAACTGCATCTAATATAGACTTGTATTCAAACTGAAGTCCGCTCTTAACCATTATATAATTAAGTATAGTTATAGCATCAGATCTTGTGTCTCTATCATTGTAAATCTGCATAAACCCTGTTTGCAAATCCACCTTTTGAGAATCATTTAGTTTATTAAATGTATTAGCATCAATCAGATCTAAACCACTGCGGTTAGTATTTGCCGCTGCTTGATTAAGAACCAAATACTTCTGTAAGAAGAAGTTATACTTGTCTTTATATTGTTCTCTTAGATTAGATACAATATCTACTATTGTTTCATTACCCTCAAGCTGAGGATAGAGTAGCTGATTGCTTAATGTTGCTCCTTTCTGTATTGTACCAGGCTTTTCTGAAGTTGCAAGTTTATGCATGTAAGCCTGAATGGTTAAGAAAGAAAGTTTATCAGCTTCGTATTTTTCTAAAGCCCCTCTTTTTGCATTAAATTTATCAGCAGCAAAGTTTTTAAAACCTTCAGCTCGTGTTATAAATAACTCATTCGCTATTTGCTCTGCTGTTTGATATGATCTAACTAATGATCCAATATAAGTATCAGACATTAACTGATCAAATATAGGATTGAACTTATTAGTCTTCTCATCAAAGAAAAATTTAATAGCACTTTCTACAGAATTAAAATCTGAGAAACCTTGATTAAGAGAAGCTAAGGTTGAAACATTAGTTATTGTTTGAGACATGACATTTATGTCATCAAGCACACTTAACACTGCTTCAGCCATTAAGCCTAAACGCTGTTCATTTTCTGGTGTACTTGTCTTTAGATTGATAAGATCAACTAGCCCTTCATTTGTAATAGAAACAGGAGGGTTTAGTGAGTATGATACATCATCAGTCTCACTAAGTCTCCTCGGTTTAATAAATGTTTGCTCTGAAGTAATTCCCTCTTTATTTGTAAACTGAGGTGTATTAAGCATTAATATACTTGTCTTGACCGGAATACCCATTGCTGTCATAGTTACAAGCAGAGGTAAGTAGTCTTTAGAAAGTCCTAATCTACCAGCTAATCTTTCCTTAGCATTATCTGTCATTGCAGTAATCAAAGCAGATAATATATATTGAGTCCTAAACCCACCGTTAATTGGTTGACCAGTTTCAATATCAAGTTCTGTTTTGGTATCTACATCACCATAAATTGCTTCACCAATTTTAACTGAACCAAGACTAGCACCCAACTCTCTTAGGAGACTTACTCCAAGGTTTGGTTTTACAACAACACCAATAGAGTCTGCACCAGCTTGAATATTATTAAATGCTAGTATCTGCCCTGTTAAAGTATCTGCATCAACATCTTCTTCATTGACTGACTCAAATAACTCTGGAACCTCACGTTTAAAGAATTCTAATACACCCTCAACACCCTGTGCCTCTGCATCTTCAATCTTATTTGTTAAAGGTTTTAAGTCAGCAGGTTGATAAGCAATAGGAACTTCATTTGCTTCTGCTTGTGTCATAGCAGAGTTACCTAGTAATGCAAACTTATAGTCTACACTTTCATTAGTCATTGGAGCAGAGTATGGCTCACTACCAACCTTACGCTTATATGCAATATAATCTTCAAATGTTACAGGTAGACCTAATACACCCAATGCTTTTATTGCATTAACAGACATACCCTTATCCTCAGCTCTCTTTTGTTGCGTATTATCTAAAGGATTAATAATCTCAAGTGCATTATTCTTATATGCATCTAATGCCTTAAAGTAGAAAGATTGTTTGTTTGTTACTTCATTACTTACATATCTAGCATAATGTACATATTTACCTTCTTCAGTTGCAGCTTTACCATACTCTCTAAGTTCACCTTTCTCATTGAAGAAAAACTCTTTCATTTGAAGATAGAGTTTATCAATATCAAAGTCAGATCCTGCAACTTCAACAAGCTCAGCTGGAGCAACAGTAACAGAACCGTAGATTGCAGGTAAGAAGTCTACAATTTTAGCATTGATTGCAGAGTGCTTATCCTGTGATGGGATTCTTACACCAAATCTTTTAGCAACAGCATCTGGAATTGCACCACCTTTACTTGCAACGTTATCCATTACATCTTTAAAATGTGGTGGTGCTAGTACTTCACTGTATGTTATACCAGTAGAATTACCATCTGCATCATACTCTTTCACATTCATCCGAAGTCTGTCAAGTATGACAACACCTTGACCGTTAGCATTTTTGATAGCTTCATCTAATCCAATCAATGGATCAGCTTCTCCTTGTCTATAGATAGGTGTGCTCTTTTCAAAGTCAACCCCTCTTATAATTTCAAATCTATCTGGAATACCATTCTCATCTACGCTTAATACTCTACGGTATACTTTCATACCTAGGTCAGATACAAGTGCTGATGCTTGTCCTTTCACCTTCTCACGCATTGACTGCTTCCAGAAGGATAAGAACTTATCTCGGAACTCATTATAAACAATAGGATTATTTAAGTTATACTTTGGCTCAGTACCATCCATTGCAAAGTACTCAAGTAACATAGATTTACTCTTTGATGAGGCTAATGCATCTTGAGCATATTTTAGATAAGTATATAAACTAGTTGTAAGACCTTCGGCTGCAGCACTAATTATAAACTCTGCTTCAGCTTCTTCAACGGTTTCAGGAACTAATACAAGATTTCTTAATGATCTAGATGATAGGTTTATTCTATTAGATAAAGCTTCATGATATTTCTTTATAACATCACCCATCTTCATTGATACACCAGCTATGTTAACTTCTACATTGGGATCTTGCTCAGATGTAATTAATGTTTTAATCTGACTTGGATCAGTAATTGTAGTTTTATTTGATGGGTTAACCATCTGAATGCCAAAGTATTGCGCATCCATATACATAGCATCATCCTGGGTAAGTGTGCCTCCAGATTGCAAAGCCTTGTTAACACCGGTAACATTTTTCTTCAACATCTTTAATGCTGTAAGCGGTGCTAATATTGATGGTGTACCTGTTTCTAACTCAGCTCTCTCCATCTTAATTCTAAGATTGTGGAGTTCTTCCATGTTAGGTTTAGGATCCCATGAATCAATTGTTATATTACCTTCAGTATCTCTAAATCCATTGTCTTCAGATGTAAGCTCAGGAGTTAAGATAAATAATGAAGTCTTAAGGTATGTTCTGTTATCGTAACCTAGAATTTTTCTAGAATTAAGCATAGACTTTTGAGATACATAACCATTAGTTCTACCTGTCTTATCTCCAAATATTTCACTTGACTCTATAGACTCACCAGTCTCCAGTCTATCATATAGTAAAGCTTTACCATTTGGAAGTTGACCAATACCAAAGTCTAGATGTCTAGCTGCCATAACAGTACCATATGACTGAGCATCTGCTCTTTCAATGTTGGTACCACTAAATGCACTTTCTATAGCAGGCTCTGTAACACCAAATATGTTAAACCCTTTAACACCATTCGGCACACCCTTAGATGCATCACCTATAACAGAGTCTGCACTAACTATTGCACCATTGGCACCTCTTGCACGTTTAACCTGAGCTGTACCATCTTTTAATGATAGCTCAGCTTGATCACCAAGTAGAAGTTCATTAACTGATTTAGCATTTAAGAAGTTACTTAAGAAAACTTGCTTTAAGTTATTCTGCTCATTTGATCCTAAATTATATACAGATCTTAGCTCATCCTTTGCTTTCTGAGTAGCATCTAAGTTTTTAAATCCTTCCTTAATATCATTACCAATACGTAATAGACCGGGACTAGATAGTTTATCATAAGCATCTTCTGCTAGCTGATCTAAGCTTTGTATAATACTATCGTTGATATTCTTTATAGAAACACCAGCTGCAGAAAGAACATCTTCATAGCTCATGCCCATGAGATCCTCACGAGTCAGTTCTTTAACTTTATTCTCAATAGTCTCTCTTATATCCTGACTTAATATTGACTTGTTATTATGGAACTTAAATGCATTACCATTTTCATCAGGTGCAATAACATCACCTGAAGTAGTAGCATTATAACCTATAATTAAAGTAGTAGGACCGCCTTCAGATTTAATATCTACAGTTGCAGACATAATTCTTTCTAGCTCACTGATAATAAAGTCTCTAAATAAACCTACTGTCTCTTCATTAATCTGACCAGTATTTGTATCAATAGTCTTTATAATAGGCAACGGGATGGTATCATTCATGTTAGACTCCCCAAGTACTCTAATAAATACTGGTGATACAGCAGTAACTTCTGTTTCACCCTTTTCATTTTTGTACTCTAGCTTATTACTTATAGTACCTTGCTTATTTACATTGGCTGTATATAAACTATAAAGCATCGCTTCAATATCTTCTGGGCTATATTTACCATACTTCTTTCTATCTGATTCTATAACATTACCTGAGACAGTATATACAATTATACCTCTCTTATCTATTATAGCTTGAACCTGATCATTTGAGTACAATAAGTTTCTCTTTAAATAAGGATTGTCTTCAACCAACTTATTTAAATAATCGGGAGTATTAAGCTCATATAAGCTTTGAAGATTAGCCGTTCTTTGTTGATGAACATATATATTTTTGTTTTCTGCATTCTTAATCACTGATGCACCAACTGCCTCATCAAACAATGCATTATTAATAGCCATTGTAAGAATCTTTCTGCCCATTCCAGTTTGAATACTAAATAAGTTCTGATCAACAACTACATTCTTAGTAACCTCAGCTTCATCTAAAGGTGTTCTGGCTTCTTTTAATGCATTACTTGTACCATCAATATCATCATTGATAAATCTCTGCATTAAAACTATATCCTTTAGTATTAAACCTGCCGCATCTGGATACTGAAGTGCAAAACTAGACTGAGCATCTGTCTTCTCAACTAGATTCTCAATGATACTATATTTAATATATCCGGCACTAAGTTGAAATCCAATATACTGTGAGATATCTTTAGATAGTCTTAGTGACTCAGCGTTTAAGTTTTCATCACTAATCTTCTCAGTAACTGCAGATAAAAGGGTTTGTAAATCACTTAAGGTAGTCTTAACCTTTCTTCTAGTTACAGGATTTAATGTAGCCTCCTTAATTCTAGATACATATGCTTGACTCCAAACATCTCTCTGATTGGCTACATCATCCCTATTAGAAGCAGACTCATATACAATTGTACCAGACTCTGCATCATATATCTCTATTAGATAGTTTCTCTTGTAGTTTTTAAATCCTTTGGTTACAGCATTAAATAAATATGAGTCCTTTACTTTTGTGAGCTCACCATTCATTACATCCTCTCTAGAAACCCCAATATCATTTAAGAATCTAGTTACAAATGCATTAGTCTGATCATTTGTCTCTGCAAATGTTACTAGCTTTTGTAATTGATATACTTGATTGCTTGTATTAGCAACAGCTTTTAACGCTCCGTTATATACGTTTGCAAAATCTACAGCTACAATTAATCTTTCACCGGTTCCTTCTATAGAATTACCATTAGTATCTGTACTTGGTTGAACTAAATATGAGTTACCAAATAAATCTTTTTCCTGAAGTGTAGTTGTAGCTATATAAGATCTAAGAAACTTAGGCAGTGAGCTAAACCCACCAACCATCTCAGCACTTAAATCCCATTGTGCTGTGGTTCTACCACCAAGTTCATCCTCAATCTCCTCTAATTTAACTTCTTGATTTTCAGCCTGAATATTTAATAAAGACAAATAACTTTCTGCAGCATCTTTAATATCCTTACTGTAATCTGTAAATGCATCTTCTATAGCAAATAGATCTTCATGTAATGCTTCTGGAAGATCTTCATTATTCTCAGAGCTATATAAGAAAGCAAAGTCATCTAATACTGAATCTAAAAGTTCAGATGGATTATAGTTTGTAGTTTGTCTAGCTTCTCTAAATATATAGGTGGCTGCAATACTTTGCACAAGACCTCTTGATACAGCACTATCTAAGTATTCATTCTTATAAGAGCGTATAAGCTTATAAGCATCTACAGTAATTCCATCTTGTAGACTTTCAATAACACGGTTATTCTGAATTGATGCATCTTTAAACTTGCCAGAATCAATCTTCTCAAATAGATCCTTTAACTCATTCTTAGTAAAGTTGGAGAATATAGACTTGATCCACTCAATAATTCTAGTAAAGAATGATTTGATTTCTGTGTCAGTCTTTGTAGATCTTGGATTCTTCTTAAACTTTTGAAACTCATCGGCCATGTACTCTTCTACATACTCTTGCTCTAATCTTTCAGGAGACATTCTAGAATATAACTCAGCAGAGTTCTTAAACTTCTGCAACTCAACTTTAAGAGTCTTACCCTCAGCTTTAAGTTTAGCAAGTAATTCACGCTTAGCTACACGTGAAAGCTTCTTACGTTGTTCTTCAGTAAGTAACATTCTATATACTGCATGGAATGCTTCATGATACTTAAATGGACTTGCATCAGATGCATATATCTTACCAGCTACTTCAACACCATCTCCAATCCGGCTCAATGATATATTAAACGCACCTGCAGTTATACCATTCTTTCTTAAGTTATCTTCAAAGATATCTATAGACTCTACAGATATAAAGTCAGGAAGATTTTCCTTCAACCATTCACTAAACTCTGATAACGTTTCTGAGTCCTCTTGGCTAAATCCTTCAGGTACAATCTTATAACCAAGTGCATCAAGTCTATTATTTAAAGAATCTTTTTTATTATTAAGTTCTATTAGTAATGGATCACTTTCAAAAAGTCTTCTCTTCTCTGCAGGAGTCTTACCATTACCAATACTTCTTTTTCTTTCTTTTATTTGCGACTCAATATCATTAAGATCATTTAATAAAACTTGCTGACTTTGTTCATTAGTTAACCCTTGAGGTGTTACTTCTTCAGTAACAGGTGCTGCTTGTTGACCTACAACTTTTGATACTTTACTTTCATCTGTAAGTTCAACTTCTGCTTTTTCTATAATTTTCCAACCAGTACCTTCTTTTTCCACTCTTGCTGGTTTAAGAGTAACAAGCCTTCCATCCTCAGCAAAATCACTTTTCGGATGATAGTTTGCTAAATTAAGATTTAAATAATCGTGATACTGAGATACAAGTAATGTTTCAGCAGATGGAAGAAATTCAACAGTACCTTTACTTGGATTATCTTTATCTAATATAATTTTAGCAACATGCCGTCTTTCACTTAAGTTAGATTCACCTTCAGAAAACTTTCCTTCAGAGGTAAGAGGTTTTAGATACAAAACATCTCTCCCAGTTGTATCTATAGGCTTGTGCTCAGTAATCTCTTGAGTAGGAGCTGCTTGTTGAGTAGCGGGTTGAGTAATAGGTGCAGCTTCAACAGGTGCTGCGGGCGCTTCTTCTGCTTGCTTTTGTATTTCGCTTGCATCCTCTGCTGCTTGACTATTCTTAGCTACATCTTCTAATGTAACAGAAGGCTTTTGAGCAGATGCTACAATTGTTGACACATCTTTAGCAGCTTGTACTTTATCAGATGTAGTATTTAAAAACATTGTACGCCCGATTCTTACAGATGGATCTAGTGTAGTAACAAGTTTATCAACCATCTGCTCTACTGTAGCTTCAAGTGAGATAGTGTTAGAAAACATCATTGAGCTAAACTTCTCTCCAAATATTTCTTTAACATTAGGTAAAGCTGCAAACTTCTCTGTAATCAGATCAAGTATTGCCATTGGATTATCTGGATCCTGTTGCATTTCAGCAGGCTCAATGTAAATATTCTCATTAATACCTTTATCTTGATTAAATGCAGAAATCTTAATAGCACCATTATTTACCACAGCTAAAGTAACCTGAGTGCCCGCAGTAGCTGTTATATAAAATAACTTCTTTAATTCGGTATCAAATGTAGAGTTATATGCTTTATCTTTTACCTGGCTTTTCTTAATTGATTTATCTAACGGTTGATCTGCGGAACCATTTTCTTTTAATGTTTGCTGTGATCTATCATAAAGTTTTGTAAATAGATCTGTTAACTGTTCTTCACTAAACGGTGCTGTTTGTAATGGAGCTAATGTATATGTGGGAGCATTATCACTTTTTATAATAGCAACATACCTAGATGTAAGAGGTTTACCCTTAAACATGTAAGTATCTGTATTAGGATCATATAGACCTTGAGCAGCTAACGCACTTTGAACTTTCTCATTTACTTCTGCAGCATTCGGTAAAGCAGAAGAAGGTATTACTCTTTTAAATGTATTATCTACTATCATTAGATAATCACCACTGGTTGTTTGAAAATCTAGCGTTTGAAATGGAACTGTCTTATTACTAGGTAAATATGAAAATCTACCGGCAGTTAATATAAAGTCAAATCCAATATCAGATAACTTAATGGTTGTAACAGGATCCGTATCTACTTCTTTACGAGAATTAATCTCAGTCATCAAAGCCTTCTGAATACCAAAGTTATTTCTTGCTTCTTCAAGTTGTCCAGGCTCAGCATCAAAGTATGCTTGGAATTGTTCTTGAGACATTGCTGTTGGATCAATAGGCTTGCCATTTGCATCAAGAAGATCTACATTCTCGTTTATAACATATCCAATGATCCCAGTTTCATAAATTGCTTTGACGCTTTCTGCCTCAAATAAATTCTGAATTTTTTCAATTGCAGATGCAGAAACTTTAATCGCTATACTATACTTAGTTCTTTTTAATCTAATATTTGGATTTGCATCTTCACCAGGCTTTTTAAGATCACCTCTTACTGCACTAGCATTATTTATATCTGTAACCTCAAGTTCAATACCATCCAGCTCTTCTTGGGTAAGTACATTTAAAATCTTAGCAAGTCTTTCTCGTGCAAACTTAGTATCACCTATACCAAGACCTATAAGATTTGGTATAACTCTAATAGGTTCAGTTATGGAAAGCTTTGACATATTAGCGGTAGAAGTTGGTACACCCAGCACCTCTTCTATAGTAATAGCAAAGTCATTCATCTGACCCTCTGATACAGCTAAAGTTTCAAATGTTCCTTCATCGGTAACAGAATCCTCTGGTATAATTGTTAAGTTAGATCCTGTTTGTACATCTCCTATATTAGGTACATTAACTGTAAACTTCTGACCAGTGTCTTTATGTGTTAATGTTGTTCCATTTGAAAGCGTTACACCTCCAAAAGTAAATGTATCTGTACTAATTACAGATGACTTATATTTATCAAAAGCAATCTTAGCTTCTGTAATATCATCATATAGTGGATCAATGCCCAACTCATTTAATATCTCATCACTGAGTGGTTGATAGTACTTGTCTAGTATTCTATATGTATCTTCTACTGCTCCTTTCTGTAGATAACCTACACCAGGAACAGATACTACTACATTTGCTGCTAAACCTCTAGCTGCTGTAGGCTTTATATAAAACTGTGCAAAGTTTAATCCATGGCTTCTTAATACATCAGTAACAACAGGATCAACTCTATTTTCTAGTAACCACTTAGCAAACCCTTCATCTGTATTTAACTTAGCCTTCTCTGACTCGCTAAGTGATGTTGCCCATATTTGTTTTAAATCATAGTATGCATCAATAAACTGCTTACCTTCTCTTGATATCCAAGCTGATTTAGTCTTTACAGCATTACCAGGATTATTTGCTTTATGTTCTCTATACTTAGACTCAAGCAAATCAACAATATATTTTAATTGACCAGTTGATGCATCTTCTATCTTTAATAATCGAATAGGTTTGATGCCTGCCTCTTCTAATATATTACTAGTATCAACTTCTACTGCAATGTCTGCAGCAGCTTCTTTTGCTGCAGCCTCTGCTCTTTCAGCCCTAGCCGCTTGTTCAGCAGCCATCATCTGTTGGAAATTAGTTAAGATTTGAATAGCAGCTGTAAATGCTTCTGGATTAGAAGTTGCAGTTAATAAACCTTGCTCAGTATAAAGATTCTTTATAACACTAGCATCACCTGTTCTAATAAATTCTTTTGAATCTTCAGGATCAACTACTACACCTACCTCCATAAGAGCAGTTAAAGCTTCGTTAATCTTTTTGTTAGTAAATGTAGATTCAAGATTTTCTCTTAGTATTTCTTTTTTATTATTAAAAACATCTTTGACAGATGATCTCATCCTTGCAAGTAATGTATTAAAGCTATCTGGATTTAATAATGTTTCTATAGCTTGATTATATACTACCGCTCTATTTTCTAACGTAGCATAGTCAGCCATCATAGCCACTACGTCATCTATATTCTCAGCAGATAAAAATTCATTATTAATAACATTATCTCCCAAATAATTTAATAAAGTTTTCTTAAGTGCTTTTACATTAGAAGTTTTACTAGAGTCAAATATCCCATCCTCATTTTGTCGTTTAGGATCTGTAATAACATCAAAGTATTCTTGCAATCTATCTTTTGCTAACTGCTTATTGTCGGCAAGAACTTTGGTGTCTTGATCTGCATCCTCTGCAGTAAGTGTATTTATTTCATCACCTAAAAGTTTAATCTCTGCAGCAATTGAGTTAGGATCAAGCAATGTAGTTAAATCTGAAAATGAATATCCTACTATACCCTTCTCAGATCTCTCTTTAGCAGTACTTTCTTTAGTAATGTTAATTGCACCTTCTGAACGTAACTTAGATAATATGTCATCAGTTCTTTTTACTGCATCATTAAACTCGTTTCTAGAATACATGTAAAGCATTCTATAGTTATTATATGCAATACTACCCAATGCTTCATCTACATATTCAGGTGTATCTTGATCAAATGCACTTGGGTTAAATGGATTTGTAAACTTGTTACCAAAATTATCATAGTTCTTTTGCATGGTTTCAAGATTAGAAATAGCTTGCTGTATACCAGCTCGTCTACCCTCAACCTCATCCAATGTTATTTCAAATGCATCTGCAAAGTTTTTATCTGATAAACCATTTAAATCCCTAAGCATTTCTCTAAACTGTCCAGCCCCTCCCTTTTCTATTAAACGATGAAAATGATGGAAATCAGCAAATGCTTGATTATCAAAATAATTTAACTTGCTATTATTATACTGAGCAGCAACAGTAGCTTTATTAGCCTGTTGCTGAGCAGATAAGTTCATAACATCCATGTTAAATGCTTTTGCAGGATCAGTTAATATTTGATTCCATGCTGCATTTCCATCATCAATAAGCTGTTTAAGAAAAAGATCTTGCTGCTCTTGCATTTGTTTATATCCTTCTGGATCTGAAACTTTTCTTATTCCATTAGGTATTGTACTAAACATAAAATTTTGAACAGGTCCCATTAAACCACCTGTTAAAAATCCAGATAAAAATACCTCTAATCCCTCACCAGTCATTTGACTTTGAATACCAGACTTTACTGATGTATTTAATAAGTCTGTTTGAGAAGCTGTTGGATTTTGCATTAAAGATGTATAATAATCTTGAACACCTGACGCGACAGCTTCTTGATATGTTTCTTGTAAACCCTCAGCTAAGTTTGCTGACATAAACTTTAATGCATTATAAGCACCTTTTCTATATGTAGCTCCTTTACCTAATCCTTTTAATGATGGAACAGAAAACAATGATCTTGTACCTTTTTTAAATGGAGTCTTAACAACTTTACCCGCAGCATCAATAGTGCTTTCTGTTAAAAGTTTCTTGCGCATCTTACCCAATCCCTCTTGAAAAACTTCTCTGCCAAATGGTGTAAATCGTGCACCTAATGCTTTATTAAGAACAATCTTATTTGAAAGATAAATAACTGGAGCATTGAACAATGCTGTTTTATGTGCAGCTTCTAATGCATTTAAGTGAGCTTTTCTCATGTCCTCCTCTGTTAATGGAGCACCATCTTTCTTTTCAGATATTACATCTATTGCATTATTTAATTGCTCATTATATACTAATCCACCTTCTAACTTACTTTCAGATAATGTAAAGTTTAAGGCTCTCATGTCTCTATAAAAACCTCCTCCTGTTGTACTAAGCTTAGCTAGATTAGTAGCTGCGCCTAAACCATTCTCAGTAGTCTTGAGAGATCTGATGGCTTTCATAGTTTCAGGAGCAAAAAAGTCACCTGCAAAATTAGCCCCTGCTTTTACTGTTGAGTAAAAGTCTAATGCTTTATCAGAATTTTTAAATGTTCTATATAGGTTTCTTGTGGCAGTAAAACCTCTACCCATTGTAAATGTATTTCTTAATGCACTAAGAGCTTTTGCTCCTCTTCCTACATTAACTCCAGTTCTTGCTACCGCAGCAGGAGCGGCTGCACCACCTGATGCAGCTGTTGCTGCAGCAAGAGCAACTTCTTCTGCGGCAATGCTTAAAAATATACCTCCAGTGTATCCTAAATTAAGAGCGAGATTGTTACTAAATCCACCAACGCCTCCTCTTGAAGACATGCCTATTTCCATTGCATCTTCAAACTCATTAGCAGTTTCTAAATCAGGTGTTGTAAAGTAGTTCTGACCTTGAAATATATCCCCCATGGATCTATAAGCTGACTTAAATCCAGACAATGCTTGGTTACCAAGTTGAGGAAGCATTCTTACAAGGTCATCACCCATAGTAGAATTAGCATTGTAATATGCTTCATTGTCTCTATATGGATTAAACCCTAACTCATCAAAGTTAGGATGGTTATAGTATCTATCAAAAGCTACTGCCTCTTTACTAAAGTAAGTTGGACTTGAATTTGGAAGTTCCGCTTCAACTTGTGCAGCTAATGATTGATCTGCACCCGCATAACTTCCAAATAAATCAGTAAGTGAGCCACCTGCTCCTGGTGATCTATTACCTGTATTAATTTGTGCAGGTACAGCGGTTTGAATAAAATCATAATTACCTGTTGGATAGTTAGGTGCCGGATTATTATAGTTAGATCTTTCAGGTGGATATAATTTATTTATTGATGGTGCTACATAATCTATTACATTAATATATTCCTGAGTTAGTTGTGAATTAATAATATCTGGATTAGGAGTATCAAATATTGCAGAAACAGGTTGAAACTGAAATCTATCTGACTTGCCAACAATATTGGGTCTATTTACAGAATATGGATTCTGATTGACATTAGAGTTTTGATTATTTTCTTGCGTCATTGTTATACTTTATAAAAAGTAATTAATTATTATACAAATTGTTTTGTCTTGCTATTTGTAGTATTTCTTCATTTAATTGAGTAATTGCTTGATTAAACTCTGCCATACTATTAAACCTAACGCTAGTATAAGGTTGACCATTAGCATCATATTGAATATTCCCTCCTATATCCGGTATTGATACATATTGACCATTTTCATTTCTCATAACTCTTGATGCACTTATTCCAACCTCTAAAGGATTATCTGATGAATTCCATATAGTATAACCGCCACCACGAGGTAAAGAATAAGTATACTGACCTTGTGATCTCATTATTGAAAACTCCGGTCTTCCTTGTCCAACATCTCCAATCTCAGTTGGTATTAATCGATCAATATCACTTTTCTTAACCCTTATCTGAACCTTAGTAAAATCTGTTGTTCGGTTAGCTCGTTCACCTGCCTCAAGACTAGTTGTTCCAAATACATCCACCCCGGTTTCTCCAGTTTGTTTATACTTATCTATATATAATGGATTAATATTAAGAGTATAGGTAGTAATTGCATCATCCATATTATCAGTAATGTTAGCAATATTTGTCTTATCTATAGTAAAATATAAATCACTAGTTGTTTGCTCCCCACCTCCTGGATTTTCATATAAAGCTAATAAGTCGGGTAAAAGAACATTATTGACAAAATCTTCAGATAATTTAGTATTTGATAAATCATCCCAGTTCTTTTCTGTACCTCTAAGATCATCCTCATAACCTACTGCTCTATACTTAACTTCAACACTAGGATCTTGCATTAAAGTTATAGCTTCATTTAATATACTATATCCTACAACATCTGGATTTTCAGATCTTGGATTTACTGTACCGGTAATTTGTGTACCAGCAACAGATAATCCATCAAGACCATCACCAGTACCATTAAATATTGCATTTAAATTTCTTGGTGCACTATATGCTGCATTACCAGTTGATCCTTTTTTATAAGCTAGATCTAGTAAATCTTTTTGACTATCATAAGATTTTAAGGCTGCCTCAAGTATACTCTCATTATATTCTTTATCAATAACATCTTGTCTTACCTCATCACTCATAACAAGATTTGAAATAGCTCCATATTTCCGTATTACAGCATTGTTAGCATCTACACGAAAAGAATTCTGATTACCAGATAGGTTACTATAATAATCTACAAATGCTCCTACGTATTCAGTTTTACTTAGGATTCCACCAGGTTTAGCATTTCCATATAAATCACCATTTACAAATTCCACACCATCAAATATAGTTGGAAAGCCAGCTCTATAAGAGTTTTCCATTAACTCCTGACCTTCTGCAGTTTGCATAATATTTCTAAAATTATTTAGATTATTAGTATTAAACATCTCAGTTTCAGTAACTAATAAATTTTCCTTTGCCCTAAAACCATCAGACATTGATCTTACTGCTGCAATTATTTGAGGTGAATTAACAGCTACAGGATAACCATTTAAAACTAATGAATTATTGCTTGTCATAGCTGTACCACTAGACTGTTCTAATTCATATTGTTCTTGCGTCAAAGGTTTTGGAAAATATGCACCACCTTCATTTAATAATGATGGCAAACTAGTAGCAAGTTGAACATCTGTTGCATTTGTAGTATTAAGTTGAGTATATCTATCTTGCATTAACTTAATTGCTATTTCTTTATTTTCAGGTCTATTTAAAATCTCTTTTGCTTCATTAGGAAGTACATTATAAGTTTTAAGTTCTGAAGCACCACTCTCTTTACCTGTAGCTCTTCGAGCTACATCCAACATCCTACCAAAAAGACCAGTGCCAGCAGCTCCATCAGGTGTATCATATGCTTGAAATGTTAAACGCCCATCTGTTCCAGCAGCTTGTTCTAGCAACATTGAACCACCAACCCATAAATCAACAGCTTCAGACTGAAGACTGCTTGCTTGATTATCTAGCGCATCTTGACTATATTCATAGGTCTCATCTTCAGGTATTACAACTTTACCAAAGTCACCATATGTACCAAGCTTTGAATTGATATCAAGCATTATATCATCAGTTGTTCTTTGCTCACTGGTTTTATCATCACCACCACTACCACTACCGCTTAAACTAGCTTTATAGTAGATCTCATTCATCTTTAATCTATGCTTATAATCTGCTAAGAAATAAGGATCTTCATCAATCTCTATTCTTCGTGTTATTTCAGCATATCTTAAAGCAGATGTCTGTAAATCCCCGGCTATATTGGTTTGCATCATTAAGTTATATGCTCTATTCAATAAAGCATCTGTATCTGTAGTTGGTGTTGCAGCTTCTTGTAATGCAGCATCATACCTAGTAGTTTTCTTTCGGGAAGCTTCATATTCATTTAAAGCATCTGCCATTGCTTTTTCTTCAGGTGTTCCAGCACCTATGCCATAAACATTATTATATGTTTCCCACTCTTCTGCATTTTGTTTTGCAACATCCTGTTCATTTTGAGCTGTTTGTAACTGCAAACCTAGTTGTTCTTCAACGGCAGAAATAGTTGTATTAGCCCAAGCTTGTTTACCAGCTTCCATATCACTAAACATACCTTCGTTCATACCATTATCTACATAGTCTCTCATTTGCACATATGCATCAGTATAGTATGCTTGCGTTACTCTAGGATCAGAAAGCAGTTGGCTTTGTAATAGTTCATAAGCAGGTGCTGCAACTTGAGCACCACCTGTTGTTTTTATTATATATCTACCATCAGGAGACCATTCAATGCTTTCCATTTCACCATACCCTGATTCTTTTAAAATTTCTTCAGATCTCTTTGCAAGATTTACATTCTGTACATATTTAGGAATAGACATCTGTAAAGCTTTATCCGGTGAAGCATCAATAAAATCTTGCATTTGATACTCCATAGCTCTAATCCCAACATCCCAATATTTACCTCTAACATCAGCATCATTAGAATTTAATAATCTGTTTGCAAAGCTTAACTCTTTTCTATACTGATCGGTAGCAACCATATCTTTTACTACCAAATCATTTTCAAAGAAAGGCATAAATACAGCTTTGGCTGCATCTACATTCTGAGCTAAAGAAAGATCCATCGAGGCTATCTGCTCAAGTCTAGGAGCTAACTGATCAGCATATTGATCTCTTGTCTCATTTGTATCCCCCCTAGATAAATCAGAATAAACAACTCTACCATAAAGATCATTAAGCTGTTTATAATTTGTTTCATATTTACTAGTCCTTACATCTAAAGCATTAGATAAAAACTTAAAGTCAGGGGTAAATGGCTCAAAATTTGGTAAGTATGATTTTGCTCCTGGTATATAAGTTGCCATAACATTAAAATAATAAAATTTATTAAGTTTTTATAATCAATATAATAAACTTATTTTGTTTAAACTCCAGTCAATCCTACTGAAAACGGTAAAACTCTAAATGTTGAATTGTCTTCTGCTCCAACTTGTAATCCTACCATTCCCCCTAATCCAAACTGTTGTCCGGTATATGGAGCTGGCATATTCGCAAATGCTTGTCTAGTAATATCCTTTTCTGTTAAAGGTTCTTGATCTTGTGACGTAAGTCCTTCATACTTCATCAATTGATCTAATGTTACATCAACACCCATAGTTTCAAGTCTTTCAGCTACATCAAGCATATTATCTAATCGGTCTTCACTTGATGGAATAGTACCCTCCATACCCGGCTTAGTTCTATACATATCTATTGTGCCACCAGTTCTAGGATCTATATAGTAATAATCTTGCAATGTATTAATTACATCTGTCTTAGCTTTGTTTGTAATTGCATTAACATATAAGTCATTCATTGTTTTCAAGTCAGATAACTGCTCAATATTTTGAGCCTCTAGTGCTGCCTCTGTTTTATCAATGTAACCCTGCCTATTTTTTTCATTAAAAACCCCCTTCCTTATATCACCTTCAAAGTTAATTTTACCAAATGTATTTATTGTAGGTATATTAACTTTACCTTGAACATTCATAATACCTTCTTGTATCTTAGGTGTAACTTGTTTAGATATAGCAGATGCTCCGGCAAGATAAGAACCAGCACTAGCTGTAGATGCAAAACCTCTTCTAATAGCATTAGCTTCTGCATTAGCAGCAGAAGTAAAAGCAGAAGGATCTAATAAAGCATACTGCATTTCTGCATCAATTAAATTTGGATCTGCAGGTAAACCAAGTCTTCTACGAGCCATAATAGCAGCCTGAGTTTTCATGTTCTCTAAGTCTTGCTTATAATATGCACTTGGTGGTCTTCTGAAATCTTGTTTAAGCTCTGGAACTGGTTCAGGATCAGGATCAGGATCTGGTTCTGGATCTGGTTCTGGTTCAGGCATATTATTTACCGTTAGTATTTCAGCAATAGTATTATTACCAAACACTTTGTCAACCTTAGAAAAGTTTGGAGCAAAGTCTACATTTGTTGATTGCTCAGGACCCTCACCAGTAACTGTTAAAAATGGAACAGGATTTTGCATGTCCATATATTTTAACGCCTGCATAAATGCTTGATTAAAGGCTGTCTTATCAGCATCAATCTGATAATCAATTTCATACTTATTAAATAAATCCTGTGCTAATTGATTTTGCATGTTACCACGAGAATCTAATACAGGGTTTAATCTTTCTTGATCTGGAATTTTTGCTTTTGCGGAGTGAACAGCAAATTGATAATCCATAAGAATATTATCAACCATATCCTCCATAGAAGGAATTTGATCTTCTGAATATCCTTGTTTTTGCATTAAGCTTTTAAATGCAGTATAAGCACCGCCAATAGTATTTTGCCATTCTTCATTATCTGATTTAAATAATTCTTTAAGTTGATTATAATCAGACATAGGATCAACTGCTTCAGCTGTTGTTTCAGTTGTTGTTTCAGTAGATAGATCCTGAAAGTCAGGATGTGATGCTAATGCATACCCTTCATCTGAACCTATCTTGGTAACTATTACATTATCACTAATCTGTTGATTTGCTAATACACTTTCAAGCTGTTCTTTAGTATATTGAATACCCGCTTGAACATTCGGCATACCTTCATAAGAAATTTTATATAAAGCTGTTTTATCTTGATTAGTTTCAGTTCCTTTTTGCGCCTTTGTCAATTCAGAACCATATCTTACCACAGGCATTGGTCTTTGTCTATACATGCCACCTCTATTTGCCATAGGCATAGGCATTTGTGCTACTGGTGGAATATAATTTGGATCTACTCTACTCATAAAGTTAGCCATAGTATTTTCAAAATATGATGGCTCTTCATTGAATACTAATTGTGGATCATCAGAAGTACCACCACCATATCTTGCAACAGGTAATCCTGTACCAACACTTTGCTGATATGCATCTTGCATTTGAATATTTTGCTGCATATTTTGCTCAGCTTGTCTAGTTGCTTCAGCCTGTTGCATTTGCTGCATAAACATTGCTTGATTAATAATTCCTTGTTGTTGCTCTGGTGGTAATGATCTTAACATATCTGCTTTTGCAGCTTGCTCAGTAATACCTTCTATTTGTTGTTTAAACTGCATTGGATCAACACCTTGTTCTTGCAAATATACAAATGATGATAACGGAACACCATCTTCAAAATCTTTCTTAGCCTCTTGTACAAAAGCTAGTTTAGATAATTCACGCATATTTTTATCCATCATCATCTCAGCTGTATTAACCTGTATCTCATCTGCATATGAATCTTTAATTAATCCATAGTATTTATTAAGATCAAACTTTCTAGATACTTGAGCTGGTGATTTACCCGCTTTGCTATTAGTCATATCAAACTGTGCTAACTCCTCATCTGATAAAAACAATGATGGGTCTCTAGAAAAAACAAATGACTGATCTGGTAAATTCATAGGTACACCTCCATCATCATGAGATGGTCCGGTTATATTATATAAACCAAACATACCATCATTGTTAAGATCACTAAGTACAGTTTCACCACCTTCGGCTTCAATGTTAGCTTGATCTCTTGGTACAGACTTTAATGACTTTCTTGTAGAAACATCTCTATCTCTATTAACCTGATCACCCTGTAATTTAACAGGACTAGTAACAAGTTGATAATTTGTTTGATCACCTGTTGATCCACCTTGAGCTTTCTTCTTTAACTCAAATCCGTTAGGAATATTTTTAATTCTAATTCTTGGCATAATTATAATATTTCAATTTCAGCTCCAAGCTTTTTTAATTGTAACAATGTTTCTTCATCCACCTCTACTTCTCTAGAATCATTTATCTCTGTACCACGTCTACCATAATTTAAATAAGTATATCTTGCTGATTCAGGACCTAATAAATTAGATCTAGTGCTTTGAATACCTTTTGTAGGAAACTCACTAAAATCTAATGGAGTAATGTTATCAGCCATACCATACCTTTCCAACTCTTCTTCTTGACGTTTAGCTTGTATATCATTTAAAAATGGATTCATAAATCTAGCAAAACCAACAGCTGTACTTCCTATATCACCCATAAGACCTGCTGTAGGGCTTTGTACAAAATTAAGAAGCCTATCTCCAAATTGTTTTTTTCCTTCTGTTATAACAGGATCTGCATATGGATTATAGTCTAATGTATAAGGATTAAATGTGCCAGGTTGTTGTACTTCTGTTTCAAAAATTCCTTCGTTATCAAACATAGAACCACCAGTTAAATCTATTTCTTCAGCTTCACCTGTTAAATCAAAATCATCTATTAGACCAAACTGAGCCATTGGTAATACATCCATTCCTTGTTGTGGTTCTACTTGTGATAAACCTTTATATAAAAGATCTATTTGATCTGGTGACATTATTCTTTTTAACTGATTATATTGCCTATAAGGTCCTGGATTTAAAAAACTTCTACGCATATATCCAGGGAATAATAATGGATTATTAGGAATATTAAAATCCTTAACTCTTACATTAGGATTTTGTTGCGTAAAATCTCTTAAAGCATTTATCCTTGCCCTTACTTCTGTTGGTTCTGCTAGATATGTATTAAAACCTTTAGGATTAGGATATAAGGCATCATCAATCATATCAAAATCTCTTGGAGTCATTAATTTTCCTGCTACATCCCCACGATGAGATACTTCATGTGCTGCAGTTGCGTCTCTCATACTTTGCTGCCTTCTTCTTGCAATATCATCTCCAAAAAAAGTTGGAGTTCTAGTAACAGTTTTACCCTTTGGTGTTATATATCCAAAACGAAATCTATCATCTACCAATGACTGATGTAAGCCAGCCGTATTAGTATTACCATACATAACACCCTCTATGCCAGGGCGACGTGTTATAAACAAATCTCTTTGCTGTGATGTTAATAAATTATTTCTATTTGATATAAATGTTCTAGCTTGATCAGGTGTTAAACCTTGATCTAAAAGTGTTTGAAAAGCTTCTCGACTATTTTGTCTTTCAAATGCTCTACTATAAGCATCATTATATGCGTTATCTAAATTAGCTTTAGCGTTAATATCAATTGCTCGAGGTACATCATAATCGTTACGTATAGCAGATCTATTTGCTGCAATGATACTTGGATTATCAATATTATTCGGATTATTAACACTCTTATCAAGTCTTTTCAAAACTCTTTCTTGACTGGCCAACTCAGCTGCAGTTGGGATATAAGGTTGCCGAGTAGGTGTTGGCTTTCCTCTAAAAAACCTCCTTAACGAAGTACCCGGAACAAATGGAAGTAAAAATCCTGCACCATATAAAGCAGCATCTCCAAAATTTCCTTGACGTAAAGCATCTATAGTTAATCCAGCATCTATTGCTTCTCCTGTATACGGAAGAAATTCAAAACCACCAAAACCATCATTTCTTTTACCACTAAAGTCTCTAAATCTACGTAACATATAATCACTAGATGAAGTACCCATACCTAAATAATCACCATCTAAATTAAACTGTGGTAATACAACATTTGTATTATCTGATTGAAAAGCATCTTCTCTATCTACAGCAGCTTGATAATCAGAAACATTTTTAAAACCTTCTATTCGTGCTTGTTGATTTTCATAATTTTCCTGCGCTCTTATTCTTGCTTCTTCTACTGGATCTGACAAACTAGTTGATATACCACTAAATGGAGTTCCATAACTAAATGCAGATGGTGTATTAGTGCTTACAGATTGCTCGCCTTGATAGCTACCATCATCTATACTAAAACTAGGAATTACAACATTTGTATTATCTATAATTCCTTCATTAGCACCAAATCCAGTATTAATAAAATAATCAGTCAAAGAACCTTGTGTTTGATATTTTTCTAATCCTTTCTGAGCCATTGGTAGTGATCCACCTTTCTGATAAACAGGATCAAAGTATATTGTTGATGGATCAGAACTAGTTTTTGGATTACTTCTTTCTAATATGTTTACTGTTGCAGCATCAATCTCTTCTTGAGATCTTGTGTCTTCACCTGGCTCATAATATATAGTGGCCCCATCTGTAATATCAAATGAAGAATCATCTGGCATAATATTCAATCCCTCAAAAGCTTGAAGCTCTCTGTCAGAAAGACCTTCTTTTATTTGAGACATAGTCCTACCCGGAGTATCTTCATCTAATGCTCTTGGTGAATAGTAAGCATCATATTGATTAGTTGTAGGATTGTATTCAAACTGTGAGAATTCATCTAACCTATCTTTATATTGAGCCTTTGTACTTAAAGTACCTTCTGCTGCATCATAAGGATCAAATACATATTCATTAGGATCATTAGGATCTATGTCTACCTCATATCTAGTTCTTTCTGGTTTAGATGCTTTAAATGCTTTTTGGTTTGCTTTAAAATTTCTAATTGATCCTTGAGGTCCAAAAAATTTATCAAATGTACCTGTAAGAAATTGCATGCTTTGTAAACCTATACCTCCTCTTGGATCTGGAATATCACCAGGTAAACCATCAAATAATGATCCTGTTATATTAGAAAGTAAGTTAGGGTTATATCCATATGCAGATTTTAATATATTATCAATTGCTGCATCATCATAACCCTGGTTTGATAAATAAGTTTTTAGTTGATTATATTGTTGACCTGAGTTATTCTGAGTATAATTATCTAAAAATCCTGTTAGGTTAGTATAATTCATTTTTGGAATACCAGCCCCTTGCTGTTGCATTACATCATACATTTCCTTAAGCATCTCCATATCTATTCGGCCGCCTGGATAGTTTTCTTGAATCCACTCTTCAGTGAATCCAGCATCTAACAGCTGTTGCTTAATTTCTCCGTAAGTTAGCTTACCTTGAATTTGACTACTCATAATACAATATTACATATATAATATACAAAAAATTAAACAGAACCTCCTAGTCTTAAGACTTCTGTCATCATATAATCTGGAGCGGTCATACCGCCTTGCTTAGCATATCTATAAACTTTTCTATTTAGTTTATCATATACACGTCTTGCTTCTATAGATTCATCATTACCATTCATGTAATTTATATACCTTGGAAACAATAATGTATCTTCTATATTTAAACCATAAGATCCAAAATCTGGTGCAGCAGCCTCACCGCCTTGTTCATATTCAATAGTAAACTTTCCTTCATTAGGATTAGGCACTTCTGGGAACGGATCTGTGAAAACTTTATTGACTTTTCTTGCGTATCTCTTACTCAGCCTATCAGCTTTTCTATCACTTAATGTTTTAGTTCTTTCAGTGGTCTCACCGTTTCTTGTTCTAGTAATAGTTTTTGTTGCTTCACCATCAACTATATCAATAGACTTACTCCTAGATCCTTTTGGTGTAGTTACTGATCTACTGTAACTACTATCTCCTGAAGGCTCTAAAGAAAAAGATTTAGAACGTTGCCTGTTACCTCTGTCTACATCAACACCTACTCTATAACCTCCTTGATCAGTTTCTCCAACATATTTAGTTTTACCATCATCATCAATTCTACCACCAAATCTTCTTTTGGGTACATAACCATCTCCAAATAAATCATCATTTAATAAATAGTGTGAGCTTCTAGTAGGATCAAAATCTTTACCTATCCAACTTGGGTTTCTATGATCCATACCTGTGTTAGATATATTTCCAATTTTTGTAAACTGCTTTTCACCTTTAGGTTTATAAAGAATAGTATTATTAAATACGTATGTAAGGTTCTTATCTGTTAGAGTATTACCTAAATGCTCAAAGTGCTTTTCAGTAACATCTTCATCCATTAATATATCAATACCATTAGTAGCTCGCAAGTAAATATCTTCTGTATCAGACACGCCTTTCTCCTTTAATATATCTGCAATGGGTGTCATATAATTATTAATATCACTCCAATCTTGCTCGTTTATAGGAATAGAATAAGCTTCCATATCACCATGTGGATTATTCTCTCTTGTGATAAACTTCTCAGCTTCAGGTGCAATATCTGATGCTATAACTGTAATATTATTTTCTTGAATCTTAGGATTTTTAAATAATTCATACGTAGATATACCCGCTTCTCTTGGGTTACTATTACCTAAACCTGCTCCAATATCAATAATTACTGAGTTAGGTTTTACAACATCTGCAAAGAATATATTAGCATCATTTTGTCTTAAATTACCTGTTCTGTTTACTACACGAGGATTATTCATAAACTCTCCATATCTAGGAATATCATAAGCTAATCTTCTATTTATTTCAGTTTCTGTTATTTTATCTGCATATGGGCTATTAGTATTAGTGCTTTGAGATACATCTTGATCTGCTTCATTTATAACTTGATCATAACCTTCCATATCCTCAGTAAGATATGATGGATATTCATCAAAAGAAATATTTGTATATTTATCAACTCCAGACGATGTATATTCATTTTGTAATATACCTTTACCAACTTCTTCTTGCTCTGCTCTTCGTTGATTAATCTCTTCAATAGAACTTGGACCTCTAAATGTTCCTTGTGGAACTGTAAAGAATGGTTCTGTAGATGCAGCTGGTATAGGTAAAAACTTATTTAAACCAGAACCAAAATTAAACTGTCCTGAAAGTGATGGTGAACTGATTGAATTATAACCTAGTGGTTCTTCTTTCTCACCATAGATAATAGTTTCTGGAAGATAATTTTCATATGTAATATTTGGTTGAGTACTTAAAGATCCAGATCTCATCTGTTCTCTTGCCATTTGAGCATCAGCTGCTAAACCTGCATCAACATCTTTACGTTGAATAATTGGCTCAGGTGTAATCATTGCAGGTTGAGCTGGTATTTCAGTTGGTCCACTTGAAACTTGTGCTGGAGTTTGTTGTGGCATCGGGCTAGGTTTATTCTCAGGTGATGGAGAATATGTAGCAGAGCTACTTATTGGAGCATCGGGAAACATTCTTGTAAGACCTTCTCTTGTACCATAACGCATATTGACTAAATCATCAATTGTTTTCCCCTCACTGAAAAATTTTAAAGCTCTATTATAATACCTACTATTGTCTTCAGAATTAGCTCCACCCCCGCTACTGCTACTAGAACTGCTGGAACTACGTTGAGGTGCAGTCCCCATTTCGGCATCAGGAAATAATTGAGATAAACCACTTACTGTACCTATTCTTCTAGAAGCTAACTCTTGTATAGTTGCTCCATTATCAATCATATTTTGAACTGCTCTAGCATACTCCGGGCTTTCACCCATAGCTATTGCTCTTTGTTCTAATTCACCACCTTCTTGTTTATATATATTAGGATTAGTCATATCAAAAATTCCGTTGTTGCTATCTAAAGATTTTAAATAATTACCAGGTACTTGATTATTTATAAGCACATCTCCCAATTCCATATCATAGATATTTTTAACTGATACGTTATCTAAACCTGCTTTTTCTAAATATGAAGCTAAATCATCAGTTGCAAAACCTCTAGGAAAATTACCTGAATTCATATATTCAACTAAACCATTAAATTGAACATTACTTTCATCCCAGTTTTTTAACAAAAGCTCATAATCATTAATTCTATTTTGAATATTTATTAAGCTTTCTTGATGATTAAGACCTGGCGCTGTCCCAAATATATCTTCGTAATTATCTAAAAGTTTTTTCTGATATTCTAAATTTTTTTCTAAAGCAGGTTTACTTTTAAATATGCGTAAGTCATCCCAATTAGTATTAAAACCATCTATAGTTAATGAATTATCACTTTTCCTTGCAGCAAGAGAATATGGTTTACCATAGTCTGAAGCAATATTTTTACTGGCTGTAAATACTCCTGTAAAGTGACCTTTATTGCGGGGAGCTATTAACTCATCAGAATATCCTTGTGTATCCATTCCTCTATATGTAGGAGTATACCCATCTGGAAATGCTTTTAAAAAATTATTACTTTGTGTTTGAACAAATAATTCTTGTGGACCTTGAAAAGGACTACCATCTGGATTCTTCATCCATGTTCCTTTTGCTTTTGCAACCTCTTCAATTGTATGATACTCCTGCATCAACTCTTTATTCAATGGAATTTCTTCATTCCATTTACCCCAATCTATCTCAGATTTAAATGATTTATTTGGTTTGATGGATGATCTACCTCTTCTAAAAAGTTGTCTTAACCCTGTAGCACCAATAATTGGTAGTGCAAATGCACCTGCATAAATTAGTGCATCTAAATAATTACCTTTTTTAACAGCATCTGCAAACATAATACCATCCATTGCATCGCCTACAATTGGTATAGCTTCCGCACCCCCTGCTGGAAATAAACTTCCTAAAGCTTCACTCCCTAAAACTGTTGGTTTTCTAGGATCTGATTGTATTGTTATTTCAGGTAAGTAAGTGTTATACATACCCATGTCAGAAGCCTGTGTTGTAAAGGTATTATCTACCCCCATTGTATTTTCTCTAGCTTTTGCTTGTGAGTATTCTGTATAATTACGAAAACCTAGTGCTTGAGCTTCATCATCAAGTTTTTCCAAATATTCTAGCTTTGCCCTATCATCTGCTCTCTGAGCATTGGCTTGATTCATTGCATCTTGAGCAGCTATATTATCTGCTTCACTAGGTGGTGTATACGCACCAGTTTGACTGCTAATGGGACGGCTAGGATCTAACATAGGTATACCATCCTCTGTGAAACCACCACCATACTGACCCATAGGTAATCCAGCTTTTTGAGAATCATCCATTGATATTTCATTCAACATCTTTAGAATAGATTCATTAGGAAAAACCTGTCTAAGCTCCCATATTGGTTGTTCATTAGGATGTAGTTTATCATAGTCTTCAGGAGTAACTTTGTTATTAAATATATCCACACCTTTATCATATAATCTTCTTCTTATCTCATTAAGTCTAGCCCTTGTTTCTGTAGGTGAAGTAAGATAATTTCTATAAGCACGTTCACGCCCAAATAAAGATAGAGGAGAACTTTTAATAAAATCAGGAATATATTCTATCGGAATAGTGTCATCCACAAGACTATTAATAAGATCCGCATCTTTATCTGGTATTGTCACACCCATAAAATCAATTAAATGTGAAAGTTCATGATCAAATACTGATGGTTGATTACCAATTGTATTTTTATTAACATAAATATTATTACTTGATGGATGGTAAAGACCGCCAGAGTTATCTGGATTAATTAAACCTAACTTAGCCAGGTATGTATCCTGTGAATATTTTACATCTTCTTGTAAACTATTTAAGTTATTTATTCTAGCTTTTGCTATATCATATTCATTATGATAATCTCTAGTTCCACCAGAATTAGATAACATTTCTCTATATCTTGGACTTGACATATAGTTTGCTGCAAAGTTTAATGCTTTATCAAATTCCCTTTGATCTTCTTCCCTCTGAGTAAATAGTAGTCCTGATTGAATTTCTCTTAATACTGTACCTAAATCTGGAGTTGGAAAACTATTAGCATCATTTATTGCACCCCGAACTGCTATTCTATCTCTTTCGCTAGGTTCTGTATATTCATCAGCTTGACTACTAATGGATCTGTTTGGATCTAACATTGGTATATCCCCTCCTTTCTGAGCCATTGGCATTTCAAATACCATGTCACCAGGAAACTTATAATCTGCACCTGGCATCATTGCTGCCATGTTACCTAAGTTGTCCATACCAAATACTGGAAAGTCTACACCTTTCATGGTAATATTGTTTGAAGCTATAATGTTAAAGTCATTATACTTATCTGGAGAGTCTGATTTATAACCTTGTGTAGAAATAGCACCGGTCATGTATGATGTAATCTCATTAGGTCCCCCAGGTAAACCTCTTCTTTCGTATTTCTCAAACTTTTTCATTATCTAAAAGAATATAATAATTTACTATTGTGCACTTTCAGTAACATCTTCTTGTCAGCTGATATTCGTCTTCTTAATAATACTTTGTTAAAGTAATGTCTAAACTTCTTATGCTCTGTCTCTAACTTATTGTAATCTAAGTTATTAAGATTAAGATCTCTTATATAACCATTACTCTCTGTATTGAATATTGTTTCTTGTACGTTTGGTGTAAACTCTCCTCTATCTCTTGTAACATCATAGAACTGATTAATTCTATACTTCTGTTCTTCTTTAGCATATAGTATATCTATATTACCTGGATTGACTTGAGGAAAGTTCAATGTAGCAAACGGATCATTCTTAGGTTTAGCATTTAATCTTAATAATCCTGATACTTGTTCAGTATTATAAATGATCATCTCATCAAAGTTGTAATCTAAATCATGCCATCTATCATCCGCACATCCATTATATAGATCACCTGAGTATACATAACTCTCAAGTTGATATTCCAAACTTCTAAGTGTATCTACAATTTGTCCATGAGTTTCTACCAACTCTACTTCCCAAGGATAATCTTGTCCATAATAGTTAACAAATAAATCACAACGTACATTGTGTCTCCATAACCCACCTTGCTCATAACTGGCAGGTACACGTTTATCTACAAAGTAATTACACATTCTTGGTGTAACATTAGTATAGTTAGGTTGACCTACAAGATATATATTTTCACAATCACCATATTCTGTTGTAACTGCTTGAGGTATAGGAGGTGGCGGACAATTACATGTGACCTTTCTACAAATACCTTTACCTTCAACTTGAGCAGTTGTTGGTGTAGGCAATACATATGCACCAATTTCATTTTGATATATAGGAGTATATCCACTTGGACACAGTCTTCCACTTTGAGGCAACTCTTCTACATCTACTATTGCAGGTGCAGTTTCATTTATAAGCAATATACACTCACCCGATGCTGGATCATATGAATATCCAGGAGGACAATATGGTGACTCTGTATCTACAGTTTTAGTAGTTAAAAAGTGATTAATACTTGGCAGTGTTAATTCAGGATGCCAGTCATGGAATGATATCCAAGCTTTTGATTTTGCATCATAACTCACAGTCCATGATGTATCTTCAAAATATCTTACATCACCTAATGTAACAGGAGCTAATCTATTACTTGGTTGAGAAGGTGTATTTCTTCTTTCTGCTGATAAACAACTAATATCAATAAAGAAACTTTCTTCTTCTAAATCAAATGATATACAATTTATGTATGCATCTTTAACTTTGTAATCTTTTTTACAGAAATATACTACATCATCATTAGCATCATAAATAGATTGACATCCTATACCAACTACCGGATTATCTGATAATATAGATTCCTCAAACTCAGGGAATTGTCTAATCAATGTAGATGGTAAGTATTTATTAAACCACCATTTCATTCCTTGATTAGCAATATTTACCAATTGCCCAGTGTATTGGAATATCTTACCTTGTGCTTGGGATATATAAAATACACCTGCTGGTGTACTAATTACACTTCTTGAGCTTTCACATGAGCCATACTCATAAGCTGTCTCGGCATTAACTAAATTTTGCATTGGTGTTGCAAATAACCCGCCATCACCAATAGTTATCTTTGTATCTGCATCAGTTTGTAGTTGATCAACACCTGTAAACTGAGTAGGAGATAAATAAGGAAATAACATTATTGCTCCTGTCTTATTGATGGGTTTAATAACTGTTACCTCATTAACAAAATCTTTATAGTTAAGTGGTAAGAATACTCTCCAGAAATCTTCTCTAAGTTCATCATTAGCTCTTACAGAATATATAAGTCTTTTTGGATAATATGTAAAGCATGTCTCAGCAGCCTTTGGATCATAATCTCTAGGTTGAAGAACTGCTGATGATTGTAGATTAGTTATGAAGTTACTTGCACTTAATGAATTATCATATAAATAAAAGTTGTCCTTCTCTATAATATCTGAATGGAATAACTCTTTTAGATCATTGTACTTATAGATATCATAGAATCTTTTAGCTGGTTCTTCAAAGTAATCACGCTGTGCTAAGTTTATTTCTGATTCAACAAAAAAGTCTTGCATGCCATTTACGTGCGTATACATGTAAGAGTTATCCATTATATACTTTGGCATAACTTTCTGTGCAACACCTGTATTAATATTTATAGGCATAGACGGATCTAATGAATCTTCATTATAATAGTCCATCTGCTCTTGCAAAGTTGAAATTTGTTGAACAACAGATTGTGATCCAGACCGAAATAATGAACGTGCTCCAACAGTTGATGGATGTCTATCTAAATAATAATTATTATTAGGCATTCCACTATCAAATAATTTACTTTGATTTATCAGATTCAAAATATTATTAGAAACAGATGCAACAAGTTCGCTCAGATCATACTTTCTACTATCCATCCAATATCTTGGATATGGGACATTAATTGATCTTAAATAATCCTTTGGAAATAAATCCGGTAAATCTTTTGTAAAGCTGGAAAATATAGGCATAATAACTTTTTCAGTATATCTACCTAGATAAGTATCTCCTGAAAATATAGGTGTAGTATTATACTTCCTAGTTGGATTAGTAGTATCAATAGCATGGTAACAATCTTTCATTTGAACCTGCTTAATGTTTTCTAACTGACCATATTGATTTGCAAAATCAAACTTTAACGCACCGTATAATGCTGATATTTTTCTTTTAATAGAGTTAGATGGATTAAGATAAATTTCATTACCCCCATTCTGATTATTTTCAAATGCTACTCTACCAATAGTAACTCTTGATAAATCAATCTCAGTTGGTTCATCAAACTCATTACTAGTCTGTATAGCTACTGTATCAGGTCTACGTAAATTATTAATCTTAACCTGATTATTTAATTCACCAAATACTTGAAATGATGAACCTATATAATTTGATGCTGTAGTTCTTGCTCTAAATCTATCACCAGGAGGAAGTCTTTTATACTTACCATAAAAACCATGAGAGTTAAACTTATAAGCATAGTCCTTTGGTGATGCAAAGTTATATATTAACTCAATGATGTCTTGACCACCCTTACTGGCATTCATCATAAATATTGGTATAGAACTTAAAGCTCTTATGAAAATTGGTAAATTTTTAAATTTAGTACCTTTAGTTACAACATCAGAACCACCACCCATAACACCAGGTAAACCAGTAGCTAAAGCTATGTTACCAAAATCATTAATTTTATTTAACCCATCTTCAACTAATCCACCAGAAACAATTTGAGTAGCAAAATTATTTTCTACAATGCCTTCAGTAAGAGTTTCAATAAGAGTTTGAACACCTAAAACAGCGGATACTTCAGCTGCAGCACCCGGTGCTAGGCCAAGAGCTGTAGGAGCTTTTGAAGCAATAAGTGATCCTACATAACCAATATTAATACCAGATAAACCTTTTGAATGAACATCATTAACTCCACTAATTTCACCAAGAGCATCCATTACACCAAACATAATTGCCATAACGGCTCCTGCATTTCTTAATAGTTTTTGCTTTGGGTGTTTCTCTGTTGGTATAAAATTACCAGATGAAAAACCAAATCGCTCACCATATATCCTTGTTTCATATGCATTAAGAATAGGCTTTCTGAACATTAAGTCTGGTGAATGAAAGGTAAACATATCTTTAGTATACCCTCTTACAGGTGGAAATGTATCTATAGAATTATAATAATCTTGTGCGCCAAATGTTCTATTAGTATTCTTATAAAAATTTTCTGCTTTTCCTGTATGAAAATATAAATCACCAGGTCTTAATAAATCATCTTCCGGCCCATCTAACTCATTATATGGATAGTTAGGATAAACACCTTGTAGTTGTGAGTCTGTAATGTTATCCTCATCACGTAACTCATACTTTCTCATATTGCGAAAAATACCTTTAGCAAGAATAGATTTGTTATTCTCTCTTGAACCTCTAAGTATTTCATAACCAACAATACTCTCAATAGGATTACCATCATTATCTACAGGTATAGCAATATTACCAAACTGCACCCCAAGTATTCTCATCTTATCACCATCAGCAGTATTTAAGTGTAATCGTGCATCCACCTCTTCAGATGGCATCTTATGGTGTCTGATTGGTTTACCACATAAATCATATATAGGATTAGATGTATTACCTATGTTAACATTATTATGAGGATCTATATATGTAGAATCCCATATCTCAGGTTGCGTTGCTGGATATCTTTCTGTAGACTCCCAGTATGACATCTTACCTTCTGCTAAAATCTTAAAATCAGCATCTTGTGCAGGTGAACCTTGAAAGTTTGAACTTAATGGAAAACCTCCTGGTAATGCTGTATTATATACTTCCCATGCTTGCTCATTAACTTGTGTATTAATTGCATTAGGACCCGTAACGTTAGCATCTTCACCATCTAAAAAGTTAGCTGTTCCATTTCTATAAGAAAAGTATTTATTAAGAGGTCTACCCGGAATATGATATGATGCAGATCTTTCTCCTGTATTATATATAAAACGAATAAAGAAAGAATAAACTTCATCACGCATAAAACCCACAGCATTACCACCTTTATAATAGTAATCTGCAGGTACTTCTGCTACAACCCATTCTGATTCTATTTGATTTGCTAATGGTTGATAATTAAAATCAAACCTCCCAGTTGGTGCAGATCTAATTAAATAATCATTAACCACATACATCTCTTCAGACTTTTCATATGTAGGTCTATTTAAAAGTAAATCACCAGCAAGAACATCTTCTAACTCTGAGTCTATGAAAGCAATATTAATTGAGTTCTGATGTACACTATATCTACCAATCCTCTTAGCAAATATTTGAGATTGATTATTAATCAATAATACTAACTCGTATTCTTCTACAACATCCTTCTCAAGATTCTTAAGTATTATATCTAATGAACCAGCTTCACCTTGATGATCAAATAGTGATTGTAAGTTTGATACCCCAATGTAATCACTAATTCTTTGACCATTAACAATATATGCTACGTATGCTTGATACATACCATTTCTTACACCACCACCATTCTTACCTTTAAATAATTCAACACATGGTACACTTAATAAAGGAGCTAGTCTAATCCTTTCACAATCTAATCTATCTGTATCTTCGTATTCAATGCAATCTGAACCAGGTGGTTGTACTTCTATTTGAATGTATGGTATATCATCTACATTCATTGTACGGGTTGGATTTAATCCATCATCCCAATATACTTGCCAAGTGCAATCAAAGTTTTCTTTAGCTGCCCCTGTAATGAGATGCTTTTTATTAAATGATAAACATGGATCATTTATTAATGTAGTATACTTACACTCACTATCATCAAACTTTCCAATCTCAGAACTTGTATCATCTGTAGAGTATATAATCCACTGATCAGCATAAAGATGTATTGCACCAATAATTGTATATGGTACTACACCACACGATAAATTAGCTGGCTCATTACCAATAACTCCTACATCTCCATCTGTAGAATTATTAGCTGCATTACGCGCATGAGCCCAAGTATCTTTAGCTTGAAAACTAGCATTAGTATCCTTCACCATTCCTTTTAAAAAAGAATTAGTTTCTATACTAGAAGTAACATTACTAAAGCCTTTAGATCTTCTTGTACTAGATGATGTGTTTCTAGATGTGTTTCTAGATGTTCTTCTTTGCTTTGCCATATTAACCAGTTACAGGATAACTCTTAAACATATTATAATAATTATGATATTGTGCTCTCCTATTAGTCCACCAAATTTTTTGCATCTCTTGGAAGTTAGGTGTATTCACAAACCCTAATGCATTATTTCTAGCTGCTCTATATCTTGATTCAATTAAGTTTAATTGATTTGATACATTCTCACCAGCAAATACCATGTTCTCTAGTATACGCTGCTTTAATGCATATTCATAATATTCATTACAATATGGATGATCAAGAACCAAAAGATTACCGCTGGCATCTTCCATAGCACCTTGATAACTAATATATACACAACCAGTAGTAAAACTAGTTATCATAAAACCATCCTTAATTTCTGCTATATCATGTGCTTGCTCACTAATGTTTGGACAATCACATACTTGATCATTTACATTTTGAATTTTTAATGATCTAAATGCTGTATATGTTTTATACTCACCACCACCAATACGTTGTACTAACTGATAACTATTTTTATCATTACAAGTTTTAATAACACATACATCTCTACATTCAGAATCACCGCAAGGTCCTGCTTCACCGGGAGCTGGTTTATATGGTACATCATTAGTTGTTTCAACATGGGTACCGGATGGCATTTGCTGTACAACCGTGTAATCACCACATCTAAATGCATAATTTAAATATGCAAAGTCCGAAGGCAGTTGAGCTCTACCGTGCTCAATATCTAAAACAACTTCTTTAGTTCTATGTATTCTTAACCCTAGATCATAGTTTACTCTAGTTGCAACTTTAATAAGTTGCTGTGGTTCAATCATACCCTCTAATGAATAGGTTGAAAAGTCAACCATTACATCTTCTAGTAGTTGATCAAAGGTTCTATATTTTTGTGATACGCTCATGATCTAAGTGCATTAATCTGATTATCCCCATCTTCCGCAGGAACTTTTAGAGTATTAAACATTCCAGTAATAACTTGATTTTCTATTTCAGCTAATAAAGCTTCAGGTACATATAGCTCTTGTTCATAACGTGGAACACACTCATCAGGTGAATCACACAACCAATCTGATATATCATCATTAAACACACCTTCAAGCTTTACAGCATCCCATTCTATATTAGGCATATACAAGTATCCATCTAAATACCAGAAATATTTTCTTCTATTGTATTTAAAGGACGTTGTCTTACTCATTGATACATAGGTACCAGGTTGAGTCGGTTGAAGCTCTACAGAGCCGTCTATGGAGCTTACAGTCCTAATCAATGGACCCCAATACCCCTCAATCATTTCAGGAAGCTTGTCTTTGCTTCTTTTAATTGTACAACCGCTAGATATTCCAGTACACTTTGCTTCTACTTTATCTACATCAATAAGTTCTATAAAAGGAAGAGTTTTCCAAACAGGATTAAACTTCATTAGTTTATTTGCAAAGTCCTGCCTACGCATTAATATCTGAGCAAACTTTATAACTAAACTATAAATATATCTGTCAGTAAGGAATGCATCTTCTGTGCTCCCTCTCACCTGACCTCTTATTCTAGATATGACCTCATTGATCTTTGCCATTGCGCTTCCTGTTTTTATACAGACTAGCAACACGGAATCTACTTTTCATTTTTATATATTTAGTCCAAAGCTTAGGATATTCTTTTGCAACAGTTCTTTTAAATTCTCTTGTTGCTGTAAATCCCCATAAATCTCTATTTTGAAATCTATACTTTGTTGACCAGTTTGTATAAAATATTTTTCCAATGTTACCGTCTGTATCCCAATTTTTGTTTTTTAGACTTTTACCATATCTATTAGATAAAGCAAAATCTACATTACCACTTTTAGATGGGGGACAAGTCCCAATAAATAAATAACCTAATGAGTTAGGCAGCTCTACGCCATCTCTGTGCTCAATAACCCCCTCCCACAACCTTCGGTTATATATCCTTATAATAGCTTTAAGTTTGTCGTCATCTATATCAGAGTAAAGAGGTTTCAACTCCTTAAACTCATTTATAGTTTTCTTATTTAAAAACCCTAGACGTTTTTCTCTAAATCTAGGAGCATTTAAATCTGGTTTCTTAAAACTATTACCCATCACTATATGTATAATTTACAAAAAAAACAGGACTTATGGTACAATTTATTATACTGAATACGTGAGTTCGCATATGTTTCCTATATGCGGATGTTGTAATTCTAGTTTACCTGATCTCCTATTACCTACATATTTATTATGATAATGATAATAATCTGTATTAGATAAACTTGGCAAAGTCTTATGAATAAACCCAGTGTTCTCACTAGTTGTCACATACTCTACCTTTCTATTACTATGATAATGACCTGTAAATAAAGTTCTATTCTTAGTCATACCCCACTCTTCTGCAAACTCAGTAGCATATACAATAGGTGTATTTTTAGAATTAGCATCACCATGCTCAAATGCATTAAAATTGTCATGCCATACATGAACCTTGCGCTCACTATATTCTATATCCCACATAATGTCTTCACAATCAATTGATTTAGATAATGCATGTGCTAAGTGGAATGATGATAAGCGGTCATGATTACCAGGAATATAAACAACAGTAAGTATATCACAGTGTGCTTTTATAAAGTTAATGGCCCAATGCATTGCATCAAAAGCTTGTATATAAGCTTCTGTAGCAGACGCACAATTATTCAATGGTGTACCTTTTGTAGTTGTTCCATCAAATGTATCCATATTGATTAGATCACCTCCTACTACAAAGTACATATGAGATATATAATGAGACATAGTAGCTCTCTCTACTAAGTTTATTATAGTATCTTCAAATTCTTTATCTACAGTTTCATTACCCTCTTTACCAAAATGAATGTCTTGTAGTGACATAACACCGCATACTTCCAGCTTATTTGCAGATAGCTTATCTATATCTACAGCAGGAATAGTATAAGTCTTTGGTTCCCAATTATCTAAAAGTTGTTTAAAGTATTTCTCTGATTGGTCTTTTATTCTTGTAACTAAAGCAGATACTCTCCAGTGATCTCCCATCTGTTTATTCCAATAAGATGATAACTTCCACTCTGTAGTATCTATGTTTAATAGCTTTATTATTTCTTCAGGACTTTTTGGTTCATGGTCAAATATTCCTGAAAGCTTTGCTTCGCCTTTGTCTAAGTTAACTTGCTGTTCAATTTTATCTTTTAATTGCTCAACTTTACCTTTTAACTTTTCTGCTCTAACTTGATCTTTTATATATTGATACTTTTCAATTGTAATACCCAATCTTTTAGCACAATGCTTATTAGACTTTTTCCAGGCAAATGATTTTATTACTCTATCTCTTAGGTTACTCATAAAAAACTTTGTATAAAACTACAAAAGATTATTTAATAAAAAGGGGGTCTTTACAACCCCCTCCCAACTTACGCAGTGAAAAACCAACAAAACACTACTACTGTTGTTATGCCGCTGCTGTAGTAATAATTACTTCAACACTATCACAGGTTGCTCCTGTACCATTTTCTGTAGATTGAACTTTCAATCTATAAGTTGTTGCTGCAGCTAAACCTGTTACTCCAAATGTTAATGTTGTATTTAGAATATCTCCTGTATTCTGTTGTACATATGACACTGGTGAATCCAGTGATAAAAATACATCAAAGTGATTAGTCGATGATGATGTACCACCCCATACAATATCTGCACTTGTAGCTGTTATATTCTCTACATATACATTATATGGTGCATGATGAACATTATTTGCTGTACACGCACCTACACCTGCACTAATCATGAGAGCTAATTTTTGAACAATAGCATCTAAACGCTCACCTGTATCTACTCTAATTGTCTGACCTCCAGTAGTAATCTCAAATGTAGTACCACAATAACTTACACATTCTGCACAAGTTATGTCAGCACATCTTTCAGATCC
>MDTC01140628.1_pt1 | contig 46350 bp, 28 predicted proteins | sample 811181 | NCBI WGS metagenome assembly MDTC01 (sample SAMN05326644, study PRJNA326480) | marine metagenome | isolation source: seawater | place: Pacific Ocean: North | collected 2011 | reverse complement strand
TTCTGCTTTGGGCAGTGCAGTGAGTCATGCGTGGCAACAGGATTAGCCATGGTCACATGGAACTTGAACATGGAGAATGAAGACGTTTCACCTGATGGGGTATTCCTTGCGGGAGGCATCGACTTTGGTGCACCAGGCGATAACCCAATGACAGATGAAGATGGTGATGGTGTTTACTCCATTACGTTGGAGTTGACGACTCCGTATAATGGAAACTACACATTTACAAACGGAGCATGTGGAGATTATTCATGCAAAGAAGACATTGCAGGCCAGGACTGTGCAGATGGCACTTGGAATGACCGACTGCTCTCGAACATTACGGAGGACCATGTTGTAAATACATGCTTTGGCGAATGTTCTACTGACGGTACATGCTCTCAACCAGCGGAAACGGCGATCGTCACATTCAATGTGGACATGAGCGAATACACCGGCGATTTTGGCATGGTTAACTTGAGTGGTTCACTCAATGGCTGGTGCGGAGATTGCAATCAAATGTCTGACGACGACGGCGATGGAGTGTACACGACCACCGCGGAACTTGACCTTGGAGAAACCGTCGAATACAAGTTTACTCTGGACAACTGGGCACAACAAGAAGAGTTCGCCGGAGGAGAGGAATGCACATCTACTATTGATGGATTTACCAATAGAACTTTTACCGTTGGAGCAATGGATGAAGCCTTGGCAACAGTATGTTTCAATTCTTGTGACGCCTGTGAATCTTCCGGCGGCGGGTCTTATACAGTAACCTTCAATGTGAATATGGCAAATGAAGATGTCTCAGAGGAGGGGGTCTTCATTGCTGGTGGAGCCGACTTTGGAGTACCCGGGGACAACCCAATGTTGGATGCTGACGGTGATGGCATCTACAGCGCAACATTCACGTATGATGCGCCCTACTCAGGTTACTACACATTTACCAATGGTGCGTGCGGAGATTGGTCGTGCAAAGAGAACTTGGCCGGATTGCCCTGTGGAGATCCAGGAAACTTCAATGACCGTTTTTTGGAAGTGAGTGAGAATACAACACTGAGCACATGCTTCGGTCAGTGCACAACAGACGGTTCTTGCGAGTCCACAGCAGATGTAGCCGTGACCTTCCGAGTGGATATGTCTGAGCAGACTGTTGCGGGTGGTGTTTTCTTGCATGCTGCTTTTGACGGATGGGGTGCAATTCCAATGAACGATGACGATGGCGATAGCATTTATGAGACCACGCAAACACTTGCTTCAGGCAACTACGAATTCTTGTACCAAAATGGTGAAGGTGTAAACGAAGTGTTCGATGGAGAGAACTTCACAGAATGCACCATCACTTCAGGTGCTTTTACCAATCGACTTTTGACTGTTGGTTCTGAGGCAACTCAGGCAACTGATGCATACTGCTACAATTCTTGTGCAGCATGTGAAGGAGCAAATGGCCTTGATGAGATTTCAGGGTTTGACTTTCAATTGATTCCTTCTGTTACGACTGGAAACGTTGAGATGCGATTCGCTGGTGTTCAATCGGCGAAGCAAGTGTCAATTGTTTCCTTCACCGGTGCTTTGATTCATGCTTTTCAGGTACCTGCAAATGAAAATGTCTTCACTTTGGATCTTTCTGGGGAGGCGACAGGCGTATACTTTATACAAGTACAGACCGAAGGATTTGGGTTGACTCAAAAATTATTGAAGGTCAACTAAGAACAGAGGAGTACAATCCTTCGCGAAACACCAGTTTGAATGAAAAATTTGCTTTTAGCATTCAGCTTTGTCACAGCCGTGATGGCAACCGCCTTTTCCCAGGGAAAGGTGGTTGCCGGAATGGTGACAGCAGCTGAGGATGGTCAAGCGTTACCAGGCGTGACGGTTGTCGAGAAAGGATCCCAAAACGCAACGTTTACCGACCTTGATGGTCGCTACACTTTGAATGTTGTGGGAGATGAGGCAGAGCTTGTATTCTCCTTCATTGGCTACACCCAACAAGTTGTTGCCATTTCAGCGCAGACTGAAATCAACGTTCAGCTTGCCGCGGATGTTGCAGGTTTGGAGGAAGTCATTGTTATCGGATATGGCAACCAAAAGCGAAGCAAAATTTCAGGTGCTGTTGGCACCATTGATTCGAAGGAAATTACATCCATGCCCGTGCTTCGAACAGAGCAGGCTCTCCAGGGGCGTGCGGCCGGTGTGCAGGTCACTCAGAACTCAGGACAGCCAGGAGCAACTCAGTCCATCCGCATTCGGGGTACTGGTTCTCTGAACAATGCGGAGCCCTTGTACGTCATTGACGGCATCCCGAGTGGTGGCATCGACTATTTGAATCCCGCTGACATCGCGTCCATTTCAATCCTGAAGGACGCGGCTTCTGCCGCGATTTATGGAGCTCGTGGTGGAAACGGCGTTGTGTTGATCACAACAAAAGCTGGTTCGAAAAATCAAAAACCACAGATTACTTACGAAAGCTACTACGGTGTTCAAGAGCCTTGGAAATACATGGCGTTGTTGAATGCTGAAGAGTATGCAATCCTTATGAATGAGAGCCGTTCAGCGGCTGGTCTCACACCATTGGAAGCGCTCGCGGATCCAGCGTCACTCGGACAAGGATTCGACTGGCAAGACGAGGTTTTCCAGCGTGCTTCGATGATGAATCACTCTTTCAGTTTCACAAAGGGAACAGAGACATCTTCCACTGCAATCGGCGGAAGCTATTTCACGCAAGACGGAATTGTGGGCGGCGACAAAGGCAATTTTGAGCGTTACACATTTCGCGTGAACACAAGACAAGACGGCGGTGAGCGGTTCCGCTTGGGACAGAATGTCAATTTCACCCACCTCAACCGTTCTGCACTTGCAGAAAACAACGAGTTTGCTACGCCAGTGGGTCGGGCGCTCAATATGGACCCCATCACAGAAGCAATGCGGGAAGATGGGACTTACAATTATTCGAACTTTATCGACTCTGACATCGCCAACCCGGCAAATCAGATTGCATTGAACAATGACTTTTGGACGACCAACCGCTTTGTGGGATCTTCTTTTGCTGAATTCGACATTTTGTCCAATTTGACATTCCGCTCGACCATGTCGGTTGACTTGTCTCTCGGATCTCAACGAATTTTTAACCCTACATACGATTTGGGCATCGGTGAAAACGATCCAGATCGTCCAGCTTACGAGTTCCGTCCGGTCAATTCTTTGGTTTTGGGCGAAAACAAATGGAGCAATTGGCAATGGGAAAACATTGTGACCTACGACAAAGAATTGTCCAATGGGGATGATCTAAAAATTGTCGCTGGTTACTCTTCTCTGAGCAATCGAAATACCAGCTTCTACGGTTCGCGAGATAGCCTTGCTACCAATGATGTGCAGTACGCTTACCTGAATAATAGCCTGAACGCCGCTGAACAAGCGCCGAGTGCCAATGGAGGCATTTCTGAATCTGCTTTCGTTGGTCAATTTATGCGAGTTGACTACGGATTGGGCGATGCTATTTCATTGGCCGGTACGATTAGAAGAGATGGATCTTCACGATTTGGCGTAAACAACCGATATGGAATTTTTCCGTCATTCTCTGCAGCATGGAACATGACCGAGCTTCCGTGGGTGGCTGAAAAGGATTGGATTGACTTCCTGAAACTTCGAGGAAGTTGGGGGCAGAATGGGAACGCCGATGGCATTGGGAATTACGATTACACCAGTCTAGTTCTCAATGGGTTGAATTATACATTTGGAGGCGACCAAGTACAAGTGAACGGCGCTGGACCGATCAATACGTCTAACCCTGACTTGAAGTGGGAGACAGTAGAGCAAACCAATATCGGCATCGACGCAGACTTGTACAAAGGCAAGCTCAATGTGGTGTTGGACTATTTCGTAAAAAGCACCAATGACATGCTTGCAGTGGTTCCATTGCCAGGTGTTGTGGGCTACTTGCCATCAGCAACCAACGTTGCATCTGCCAGGAATTCAGGTGTTGAATTCATGGTCAATCACCGCAATCAAGTGGGACTTTTGGAGTATTCTGTCGGTGGTAACATCAGCTTCATCGGGAATGAGGTAACGGGCTTGGGTGAAGGCGGTCAGCCGATCTCAACCGGGTCAGTATTCGGCATTGGTGACTTGGTAGCTTACACGGAGATTGGTCAACCCATCGCGTACTTCTACGGTTACGAAACGGCGGGCATTTTCCAAACAGATGAGCAGGCTGCGGCGAATACGTCCCTGCCTGATGCGCAAGCGGGTGATGTCATTTTCGTTGATCAAAATGATGACGGTGTTGTGGATGGTGAAGATAAAGTGATGATTGGTAATCCACATCCGGACTTTACCTATGGCTTCAACTTCGCGGCCAATTATAAGGCGTTCGACTTCTCCCTATTCGTCCAAGGTTCCCATGGAAATGATCTTTTGAATGGCGTTTTCCGGTACGACCTGAACACGACAAACTTACCGGTTTCTGCATTGGAACGCTGGACAGGCGAGGGGTCAACAAATGCTCATCCACGAATCTCGCATTCAGACCCCAATCAGAACAATCGAATTTCTGATCGTTTTGTGGAAGATGGTTCTTTCATGCGTATCAAAAATGTTCAGTTGGGTTACACCTTACCAGAGCAGGTGATGCAACGTTTGAGTATCGGGAAGTGTCGTATTTACGTTGCGGCATCCAACCTCTTCACATTCACGAACTATTCCGGATTGGATCCTGAGATTGGTTCGCGTGGAACATTGGAAATCGGTATTGATCGAGGTTTCTATCCTTCCGCTCGAACGTTCATGGGAGGCATCAACGTCAACTTCTAAGCCAAGGAAATATGAATTTTAAATCAGCACTTTTCGTAGGGTTTTTTGCCGTCACATTGGTGGCTTGTAAATCTGATTTTTTGGAGGTTAAACCCTTGGTTGGCTCGACTGAGGCCAACTTCTTCTTGAATGCAGCGGATGCTGAGTCGGCGACCATTGCTTGTTACAACAATCTTCAACAAGAAGTCACCAACATCCAGGGAAGTAGTCAGTTGGCACCTCACTTTCGTTGGTATTTTGGGGACATTGTTTCGGACGATGCACACAAAGGAGGATCGGGCGATGGAGATGAGCCAGAGTTGTTCTTGTTCGAGAATTTTCAAGGACTTGCTTCAAGTAAGTTGGTGCTTGCAGAGTGGCAGGTTGCTTACCGTGGAATCGCCTATTGCAATTTGGCATTGAATCGCATCCCTGATGTTGAGATGGATGCAGCAGATCGAAATCGGTACCTCGGTGAAGCTGCTTTCATACGCGCCTATTGGTACTTTAACCTCGTGACGATGTTTGGAGATGTGCCATTGATTTTGACCAATCTTGCACCGAGCGAATACCAGCAGACGCGCTCACCTTCAGCTGAGGTTTGGGCGCAAATAGAAACCGATTTGGTGTTTGCTAGGCAGTACTTGCCACGCAGAAGCGCCATGCCAGTGTCTGAAATCGGTCGGGCCACATGGGGAGCGGCCACATCGTTACTTGCCAAGGCGCACGCTTATCAATCTGAATGGGCATCATGCCGTGATTTGACCTATGATGTGGTCTCATCCGGAGAGTATTTTCTAGATCCAGATTACAGCAACATCTTCACCGAAGCTGGTGAGAATGGTCCGGGTTCAATATGGGAAGTGCAGTACATGAACGCATCAGGTGGCAATTGGGGCAACCAATTGGAGGGTACATTCACCAATGTCTTTACCCGAGCACGTGGACAATTTGGAGGTTATGGTTTCAATATCCCAGAACAGAATTTTGTCGATGAATTTGAGCCGGGTGATCCACGTTTGGCTGCATCTGTTTTTCAAGTTGGCGATCAAATGGGAGACCGCGGTGAGTTTACACTTGAAGCGACTGGAATGCCACATGAATACTATACCAAGAAGTACTTCATCAATGCTTCAGACGAAGCGCCTTTTGGTGATCCTAACCCCAACGGATATTCCAACGATCGCATCATTCGTTTTGCGGATGTCTTGTTGTTCCATGCAGAAGCACAGTACCACCTCGGCAATGAAGAAGCGGCTCGCTTGTTCATGAACGAGGTTCGGGGCCGAGTGTCGATGCAGCCGATTCCTAACAATGTAACAGGACCGAACTTATTGGAAGCGATTTACCACGAGCGGCGTGTAGAATTAGGCCTCGAGGGGCATCGTTTCTTCGACTTGGTTCGACAGGAACGCGCAGCTTCAGTGCTGGCTGAAGCAGGATTCTCATCAGGAGTCAATGAAGTCTTCCCAATTCCAGAAGTCGAGATTACGTTGTCAGGAGGCAACATCACCCAAAACAACGGATACTGAAATGAAAAAGTCATTCAATATAACCTTGATAGGCGCAATTGCGCTCCTCTTTGCTGTGCAAGGTTGCAAGCCATTTGAGGAGGAGGGCATTGAACTTCCAGGGACTCCAACGGCTAGTATTTCGTGGGAATTCATCGACGCCATTGATTCAACAGGTCAAGTGGTTGGCACTGATTCGAATCGGGTTTTTGTGAGTGCTGAGGCCGTAGAAGGCGCTTTCTTGCATTTTTGGGACTTTGGAAACGGTCAAACCTCAGACCAACCTTCAGATACTACTTACTACCCTGTAGAAGGCGAGTACGCATTGTCATATGCGGTGCATACAGCAGGAGGGATGGGCACCGCCACAGCGACAATAGTCATTGATCAAACGCTCGAGTTGCCCTGTGAAGGAACAAAAGCGCTGCTAACGGGTTGCGACAGTCAACGGACATGGAAGTTGTCCAATGAAGCTGGCGCGATTTCAGTTGGTCCTGCCCCTTACTCCACTGAATGGTACACATCCCCCGCAGACGGTCATACGGAGTGGCAAGTTGATGATCGATACCAATTCACAGAAGATGGAGCGTACTTGTACAACAACAACGGGAGTACAATGAATCCATTTGATGGTTACGTCGAAACGGTTCTCGAAATCGCTCCAACCACGTATTTGCTCACAGAGGGCGCGGGTACATCTGGTGAAGATCAAATCAGCCTAGCAGCCTTCGATGAAGCATTGTGTGGTTTTATGGGAGTTTGGGATTCAGGCCCATACTATGACATCGTTGAGTTGACAGAAAGCCGTCTGGTCTTGCACGGTCCTATCCAAGGTGGAGATTGCGTTCAAGAGAAAGGCTGGTTCACGATTGTTTTTGTGACAGATTGAGAAAATAAGGAGGAATGATGAGAAAGTTTTTGAGCTACTGCAGCATGGCAGGTTTCATTGTGTTAACGTCGTGCGAAGCTTGCAATGAGCCTGAAACAGAGGTCAATTCTGAGATTAGCTGGGCGAATGATGTGACTGTGTTTGAGACAGCGCTCTTGACAGCAGTTAACCTTGAGGTGCGACTCAATTCGGCGAATACCCGTGAGGTGTCCGTGGAATATGCAACAATTGAAGGTTCGGCGACAGCAGGTGAGGATTTTGTCGAATCATCGGGTTCATTGGTTTTTGCACCTGGCGAAACCGCTAAGACGATTTCCATTCCGATTTTGAGTGACGACTACCTCGAGCCTGATGAATCATTTCAGGTGGAGTTGAAAAATGCAATCAACGGTTACATCAAGGTCGGTGAGCCTATGGCAAATGTTAGCTTGCGCAATGATGATACTAATATTTTCATTTCGGATGAAGGTTACGAGGCGTCAACTTCTTATGATGGAATGTCGCTGACTTGGGCGGATGAGTTTGATGGAGAAGCCATAAACCCTGCAAATTGGACTTATGACTTAGGTTCAGGCAACGGAGGTTGGGGGAATAATGAGTTGCAGTCCTACAGCAATAGCTCGAACAACAGTTTTGTTGGAGATGGAAAACTATTCATTGTAGCTGAAAAGGTGGGGGAGAATGCCTACGCCTCTGCAAGACTCAAAAGCTTGGGATTGAAGGAATTTCAATATGGCCGCATCGACGTTCGGGCCATGTTACCGAAAGGACAGGGTGTTTGGCCTGCGATTTGGATGCTGGGGGCCAATTATCCCGATGTGGGCTGGCCTGCCTGCGGTGAAATCGATATTATGGAATTGCTAGGGCATTTGCCTGGCACAGTTCATGGCACGGCACATTGGGGTGCTGATTGGCCAAGTTGGACTCATCAAGGAGCTACTTCAAGCATTTATCCGGAACATTTTGATGAAGAATTCCATCTTTTTTCGATAGAATGGGAGCAAGATCAGATCAACTTTCTCAGGGATGACCAGGTTTATTTTACCATCACGCCTTCAATGATGCAAGGACAGCCCTACCCATTCAACAATCCATTCTTCTTTATTCTGAACGTTGCAGTCGGCGGCAACTGGCCGGGCAATCCAGATGAATCCTCTGAATTTCCAGTATTTATGGCCGTTGACTACGTTCGCGTCTATCAGTGATTGCGGTGGATTGAAACGAAGAAGGGATGACCATGTCGGTGATCCCTTTTTTGTTGCTTCAAAATAAGTTTGAGTAGAATATTCAGTCAGTCAAGATCTGATTGAGCGTTGCTGAAGGGCGCATGATGCGCTCTGCTTTTATGGCGTCAGGACGGTAATAGCCACCGATGTCGGCTGCAGTTCCCTGTACGCTGATTAATTCTTCAATCACTTGGGCTTCTGCCGATTGCAGTGCTGAGGATACAGCTGAAAACGCATGCTTCAGTGCGGTATCGTCAGATTGAGCTGCCAACGCCTCAGCCCAAAATAGGGCTAAGTAAAAGTGAGAACCACGATTGTCGATCCCGCCAATTCGTCGTGTCGGGCTTTTGTCCTCATCTAAGAATCGGGTTGTCGCGTCGTCGAGGCATCGCCCTAACACCCGCGCTTGCTCATTTCCAGTGTGTTCGGCGTAATGTTCGAGTGAAACAGCGAGTGCCAAGAATTCACCGAGGCTGTCCCATCGCAGGTAATTGTCACTTTGCAATTGCTGGACATGTTTGGGCGCGGAACCTCCGGCGCCTGTCTCAAATAATCCTCCACCGTTCATCAACGGAACGATTGAAAGCATTTTTGCTGACGTTCCTACCTCGAGGATTGGAAACAAGTCTGTGAGGTAATCCCGGAGCACATTGCCCGTGACGGAAATAGTATCTTTCCCTTTGACAATGCGCTTCAAAGAATAATGCGTTGCTTCAACCGGTGAAAGAATCTCAATTGTCAATCCTGCAGTATCGTGGTCTTTTAGATATGTTTTGACCTTGTGGATGAGTTCGGAGTCATGCGCACGAGCATCATCAAGCCAGAAAATGGCTGGATTTCCAGTTGCGCGTGCCCGTTTAACGCCGAGCCCAACCCAATCGCGAATGGGAGCGTCCTTGACCTGACACATTCGGAAGATATCTTCTGCCTCTCCCGCTTGCTCCAGGAGAACTCTACCGTCTGCTGCAACGACTTGGATTTTTCCATCACCAGGGAACTCAAATGTCTTGTCGTGTGAGCCGTATTCTTCGGCTTTTTGGGCCATCAGCCCAATGTTGGATACGCTTCCCATCGTTCGCGGATCCAACGCGCCATTGCTTTTGCAGAAATCGATTGTCGCTTGGTAGACTCCGGCATAGGATCGATCTGGAATGACCGCTTTCGTATCTTGGGTGTTTCCATCTTTGTCCCACATGCGTCCAGAATTTCGAATCATGGCGGGCATAGAGGCATCAATGATAACGTCAGAAGGAACGTGCAAGTTGGTGATGCCCTTGTCTGAATTTACCATGGCTAAGTCAGGTCGCTGACTGAATGTTTTTTCAATGATAGCGCTGATTTTCGCTTGCTGTGGAGCAGACAGCGAGTTGATCTTATCCAGAATATCTCCCCAGCCGTTGCGCGTGTCTGCGCCGAGGCGATCGAGGTCTTCACCAAATGTCTCAAACACTGGAGCGAAGAAAGCTTCGACGAACGCACCAAAAAGAATCGGATCAGAGACCTTCATCATGGTTGCTTTCAAGTGAAGCGAAAACAGCACGCCTTTGGCCTTTGCATCTTCCATTTGTTCCAAAGCAAATGAACGTAAAGCGGACTTGCTCATTGTTGCGGCATCGATTATTTCGCCCGATTGAATGGGGAAGAAGGTCTTGAGTGTTTGTTCTTGATCGTCGGTGCCCTTAAAGATGATTTTGACCTCGGTTGCATCCTGCACCGTAGAGCTCTTCTCGGATCCATAAAAATCACCCGAAGACATGTGGGCAACATGTGATTTTGAATCGGAAGACCATTCTCCCATGCTGTGGGGATGTTTCCGGGCATATGCTTTGACGGCTTTGGGAGCTCGTCGGTCGCTGTTGCCTTCTCTTAAAACAGGATTTACGGCTGAGCCTTTTACGCTGTCATAGCGAGATTTGGCATCCCTTTCGCTGTCGCTCGATGGTTCTTCTGGATAATCAGGCAAGGCGAAGCCGAGCGATTGCAATTCTGAAATGGCAGCCTTCAATTGCGGCACGGATGCACTGATATTGGGTAACTTGATGATGTTGGCCTCAGGTTGCTTGGCGAGTTCACCCAATTCTTTCAACGCGTCGTTCACGCGCTGTTCAGCAGGGAGTAGATCATTGAACGCAGCTAAGATTCGCCCTGAAAGGCTGATATCCCGTGTTTCCAATTCCACATGTGCCTTAGCAGCGAATGCTCGGATGATGGGCAGAAACGAATGCGTTGCCAATGCTGGAGCCTCATCTGTCTGGGTGTATATGATTTTTGCCATGTTCAATCAAATTGCGTTCCGTGAAGTTTTGACGCTGTTTTTGCTGCTTTACCAGCTATCTGCACTGGGTTTTGGAGCGGCCGCAAAGGTCGTTCAGAAAAGGAAATAAAGCAATGATTTAGAGTTCTTCAGGCCTTTCCCACGAGAGATAGGCAGCAACATTCCAGAAATTCATCTCAGAGTCAGTGTAAGCTTGGGCAGTGGGAACGTCAATGGTCAATTGATGATGACCAGCATCGAGGTTTCCCAGCTTAAATTCAAGCGCTGGCACATCGCTTCCGGGGCACCAGCCAGATCTTGAATAGTCCGACGATGCGATCCGCTCATCGATGCTGTCACCTCTCCAGTAGGTGCGTTCTGTCCAGACACCAGAAGAAGGATTAAAGCGTCGAAAACTCGCACAATCATCGCGCCATGGGGTAAACTGCGCGACGGTGTCGTCATCCAGTGCGATGCTGTGTTCACAACGAACAAACTCATCTCCAGCCGAATGTCCCCCGTGCCCTGTGGCGATGTAGTGCAGTGTGGTGTTTCTGGATGCTTCGGTCAGGTGGAATGTGAAATCGAGTGGTCCTGATGCAAAGCCGTCAAACGGATGCTGCTCCGAGTGAATTTTTGTTGTGTTAACGAGGGATAAAACCTCTCGAATCGGCGGGGGATTCCGAAGTGCCGCTTGTTGGACGAACTTCAGGTCCAAATTCAAATCAAATCCTTCTGAGCTCCATGTATCGATATAAACACCGAGCGTAATGGAATCTTCCATTGAATCCCACAAATGGGATACATCGTTTTGCCACAACACCTCATTTTCCCACTTTGGAATGTAAATGGGACGGTATTCTTCTGCTCCTTTCTTTTGACTAAAATGACCCACACCAAATGGGGTAATAAAACGCAATAGTTCAATAGGAGGGTTGAATCCATTTGCAGCATCGAGTAAAATTCCTGGACTTTTTGCTGTGTCGGCCAGAATGTCATCATTCCAATTTTTTGGCATCAAGAGCACAGCACCGGATTTGTCCCAAGGGTCACCTGCGGACTGAAGTTTGAGGCTTACGATAATTTCCGGATGATCGAACCCTGAGGGAATCTCGAATGATTTCGTGACCATGCGCCCTGCATATTGCCTACTCCACCCATCAGAGTATTGCGATGAGTCGCTGATAGAGGCAGGTGAGAAGGCAAGATTAAAATCCGTCATGGCTTGGATTGTTTGTGTCGTCAGATCCAAGGGGACATTAGCAGTTCTGCTGCTACATCCTGAAATTGTCCAACTGGCGAATCCAATGAATGCCGCGAGTAGAAGCGAGGTTGTGTGATTATGGGAGATCGCTAGGAACATTTGAAGAGAACCAATGTATTATTGTCGAATGACTCCCACGAAAATTATGAAGATTTTAAATCTCTTCTGCATTCTTGCTGTTCTCTTCTCTCCATTTCGGTCGGCAACGGCCCAAAATGATTGCGATGGAACCCGCTACCGTTTTACTTCCGCTTTTGAATCATTTGAGGTGACTCCGGATGTTGTCTACGGCAATGCAATCAATTCAACGGGTTTAAATCAGAACTTGTTGGTCGATATCTACGAGCCAGTAGGAGATTTCAGTGAAAATCGTCCATTGATTATTATGGCTCATGGCGGCTTTTTCATCGGAGGTGAAAATGATAATCCTGACGTTCTTCCTTTGTGCCAGGACCTTACCCGAATGGGGTATGTTGTGGCGTCGATCACTTACCGCTTGGGAATTGATAATTTTTTCGACATCTCAAATGCTCTGGTTCGCTCGGTTTGGAGAGGTTATCACGATGGTAAAGCTGCAATCCGTTATTTTCGAAAAACAGCAGCTGAAGATGACAATCCATGGGGAATAGATCCGAATCGAATCATGATTGGAGGTGTCTCGGCAGGGGCGTTTTTGGGTTTGCATTTGGCCTACGTTGATGAGGTTTCGGAAATCCCCGAGCAAATAGACCAAACTGCTCCGGGGATGTCAGGAGGCTTGGAGGGAGAGTCGGGTAATCCTGGTTATAGTACGGAGGTGCTGGGTGTCATCAACGTTGCTGGAGCTCTGAAAACAGCCGATTTCATGTCAGTAGGTGATAAGCCTCTGGTCTCTGTGCACGGCACAGCCGATGGCACGGTTCCCTTTGGAAGTGGCATGATCTACCTCTCCGGATTCCCTATCACTGAGGTCGATGGGAGTTCTATCGTTCACGCGACTGCTTTAGAAAACGATGTTTCGAGCTGTTTTACAATTTTAGAAGGAGCTGATCATGTCGCCCATGTTGGCGATGCTGATGCATACTTCCAAACACTAGGGACAATTGCGAGCGTTACCTCAGGTTGGGTGTGCAACGATTACGAACCGCTTTGTGGAGCGTACGATTACAATGCAGTAGACGTTCAAGAATGGTTGCAGAAGTTAGATGGCAATGTTCGCATCTTCCCGACGTTGGTCAAAGGGTCGACTCCAATTCAAGTGCAATGGTTGAATGACAACACCCAGAGCCAGCCGTGGAGCATTTTCGATGCCACTGGCAAGCTCATTTCCTCTGGCGTGTGGACGATCGGACAAAATGAAATTCCTGTCGCTGGCTTGTCATCGGGCATGCACATCCTGCGTTTTGCGAACTCAGCGAACTCGGCGAAATTTTGGGTGCAATAAAATAAGTTTGGCATCTATTGTTTGACCACGGTGACGGATTCGCTGCGGCCGGATGCGTAGATCAGGTTTATGATATTGATGCCATTTGGCCAGTCCGTCGCATCAAGGACCAACCGTCCGGGCAGTCCGTTTTTGTCCAAATTGAATAATTGCTTCCCATTGCTGGAAATGACCGTGCACCTTGTCCATGACTCCAAGACGTCTATGCTTAATTGATCGGCCACAGGATTGGGAAAGGCAAGTGTTACGGGCCCTTTAAGTTGTGCAATACTCTGGCTGTTTGTATCGACAGGACTCGATGATTCTGGAGCAATCGAATCCAACGGAAAACTTAAAATGCTTCGCGCAAATGTTGCTGCTACCAAGCGATCAGCCATGGTGTCTGCGGCCAAATCATAAACAGGGATCACCGGCAAGGATCCAATGGGTTGCCAATGTTCTCCCCAATTTGAGCTTGCAAAGACGCCTGCGTCAGTTGCGATTGTCCAAACGCTGTCGTTCAGTGGTAGGATTTGATTGACGGGATGAGCAGGAAGATTGCCTTGGATGGATTGCCAAGCTTCCCCGATTGCTGCTCGGAACACGTAAGGCTCATAGTCGGCATTTCGGTAGCCGCTTATGGTGCAGAACATCGAATCTGGGTGATAGGGATCGAATTCAACGTCGGTTACAAATTGACCGGGTAGACCGCTTTCCATTGGATCCCAATTGTCACCACCATCTTGTGTAATCCAGATGTGACCATCGGTGGTGCCGGCAGCCATTTGATTCTCGTTGAAGATCGAACCTGCTACAACACTAACGCACCTGTAGGTCAAACCTGGGGATGTGTTCTCGGTGAGATCAGGACTTATGGCTTCCCAGAATCCCTCTGGAGCGTTGTTCATCCTGTAGACTCTTTGTGTTCCGGTGAGCATCAGGTCAGGATTTGCCGGATGATAGGCAAGTGGGGCGTCCCACCAAACTCGGTCTTCAGGATCAATGCCATTCAAGAAGTCGTTCCAAACCGGTTCTTGCTCAGGACCGGTCATGCTGTACCTCCAACTTCCCCATTGGTAACCGGCATAACGGAGCATTGAATTCTCAGGATGATAGATGGAAGTGAATCCATCTCCCCCGAGGTCACGAGTCCATGCATTGGGCGCGAGGTATGAGCCCGTTGTGGTTCCGTTGTCCTGAGCTCCGGCAGTATAGACTCCTGGATTGTGTGGATTCCCGGTGACACGGTAAAATTGTGAAACGGGTATGTCCTCAATGTCATTCCAGGAAAGACCATGGTCATCCGTTCGGTAAAGTCCACCGTCGGTTGCTAAAACACAGGATTCAGGTCCAATCCACTGCAAGTCATGCTTGTCTGCGTGTACTTCATAGGTCCACCATTCCGGTCCCATCAGGCTCCAATTGGTTCCTCCATCCATTGAATTCCATAGGTTTACGCCTAAAATTGTAATGTCTTGGTCATTGAAGGGATTGACGCGAATTTTTGAGAAGTACCAACCGAACCCTCCTAGCGCATTTTCAGGAATGTTCAAATCGGGAATTACGGGATTCCAGGTGGTTCCTCCATCTGATGTGCGATAGATGTTATCCAATTGACTGTCTTGTCCCACGACCAGAGCATATACGCCTGAATAGGAAGCAGCGAATCCGATTCGTCCGCGCTTGCCTTCTCCCCAAGGATTGTCCAGCGCCAACCAATTTTCACCGGCATCAATGGATTTCCAAATACGAGAGTGTTGTCCCCAAACAATGCTTTCAGTTGACGTTCGAGTGCGTTGCCAGGCACTGGCAAAGATTGCACCTGTTGTCGGATCTACAATCATATCCGTGATACCAGCGGAATCACTGGGCAACAATACTTGTTCCCATTCTAATCCATTGTTCAGGCTTCTGTAAAGTCCGCGATTTTGACCTGGAATAGCGGGATTACCCATTGCGCCAGCGAGAAGGGCTGGAGTGTCTCCATCGAGGTAAAGCAATTTGCTGATGATGCCCATGGAGTCGAGCCCAGCCAACTCCCACGATGCACCGCCATCCAAAGAGCGAAAAACGCCTGCGCCAATGCGAGGAAAGCTGCTGATTTGAGGGTCACCGGTGGCCAAAAAGATCCGGTCTGGATTTTCGGGATGAAACGTCAAATCTCCCGAAGACATCACAGGAAATTCCTCAGTAAGGCAAACCCATTCATCATCACCGGGAGTCATCCACAGTCCACCCGCGCTGCTACCTGCATAAAACTGAAAGGGTTCCGTTGGATGTTGTCGAATGAAGTTGAAACGACCACCAATGTTGGATGGCCCCTCGAGGCGCCATTCGCCCTCAATTTGACGTGCTGTTGAGTTTGATGATTGATCGTGAAGCCAGCGATCCATGCCATTCCACTTTCTGCTCGCTTCATTCGCATCCCAGACTTGATCAGGGTAGGACCATTTCCATGCGTCAGCAAGGGACGGAAGCATTTTTTTATGAATGCTTTGTTGAATCGTGCTGTCCTGATCATCTGATGTCGAACAGGAAATGACAAGCATCGAAACAATGCCCGTTACGCAAGCGCACAAACTGATCCAACCTAGATTTCTTTTCATAGGATGCAAGCTAAGAATTATCGAATCAGCGCAATGGAGCCTTCAAAGCTGTGCACCTCATAATTGTCTCCGCGAAGCACTGCGCGGTAGAAGTAGATCCCATTTTCTGCGAAATGAGTTCCTCCATCGACATCTCCAATCCAGTATTCTTCTTTGTCTGTGGTTGCGAAAACGACTTTTCCCCAACGATCAAAGACGTGCAATTCGAAAGTTGTTACAGCGTCGCTACAAACGATACGCCATGCGTCGTTGTTGCCGTCTTGGTCGGGTGTGAAAGCGTTCGGGGCATAGGCGGTGATGCCTTCTTCGAGGACAATGTTTCGACATTCTGTTGACGCACAATTCAGTTCATCAGTGACCTGGAGGCAAACATCAAAGTCGGCGACACCAATGGAGTTAAGTTGCACCTCGATTTCTTGACCGTTGGCTTGAAATGCTGGAGCAATGTTCCAATCGTAGGCATGACTGGAATTTGTTTCTGTAGCGGTTAGCGTCATGAACTCATCGAAGAAACTGGGATTCGAAGGGTTGCTCTGGAATGTCGCTTCAGGGGGCATATTTATGCACAAGAGATCGGCAGACTCCACGGTATTGCTGCATCCACTATTCTCGCTTACCGTATAACTCAATTGAAAGCAGCCGCCTTCTGAAATTTCAAACATCGACTGGCCACAGTTTACATTGACAGTGTTTTCATTGCCGGTGTATGTCCACTGGCAATCCGTCAAATCTGGATTTACAGGTGCGATGCAAGTGACTTGCGCAGGAGCGCAGTTACCGTCGGTTGAGTATTCAAAATTGGCATCAGGTAAGGCCACGATCACGATGGTCTGTGTTGAACTTGAACCGCAAACCCCTGGAATGGTGTAGACGATATCTACGGGGCCGATTTCGGCTTCATTGGCGAAAAAGTTGCCATCGGCGGCCAAGCAATTTCCACAAGAAGCCATCCATTCTCCTCCGGGGATGTCAGCCGTCAGATCAACGATTGGCGCATTGGCGCAAAGAGAGTTTGGACTCGAGAAGTCGCTACTGGTGTTTGGTGTGACGGTAAAAACTCCCGAGGAGGCAACAGGGCATAAGCCATCAATTGAATAGGTCACGTTCCATGTTCCAACGCCCGATACTTGAGTGTTGAATAATCCACTTTCATTGCTGCAGACTCCGCAATCACTCTCCCAGATTCCTCCGAGTTCGTTGGCAGCCATTTGCACTTCTCCTTGTCCCTCGCAACCGGTGAAGTTGTCAAAATTTGAGTCTGGGCTGACAATGGCATCAATGGTGGTCGAGGCAGTGGCTGCGCAAGGTCCGAGAGAAGTGTAAAATATTTCCACAGCACTCGTTTCTGCGTAAGCAGCATCAAATGAGCCGTCAGCGGAGAGGCATTCGGGACACTCGATGCTCGTCCATTCGCCAGTATACGCATCACTGATTTCTAAATCGATCGGTGCGTCAGCGGAGCAAACAAAATCAGGAGCTGAAATTTCGAGGACAATGGGAGCAGCAACTTCCAGTTCAATGGTTCCGCTTAGCATTGGACACCCGGCATTTGAACCTCCCAAAGTATAGAGACCAGCGTCCAAAAGGTCAACGGGACTGAGGCTCAGATTTTCTGAATTGACGTCTGTGCCATCGGGCAGTGTCCAGATCCAATTGGCTCCCGGAATCAATTGGTCAGCACTGAGGATTAAATCAGCACCCTCACAGGCAGATGCGAGAGACTCCGTAAACTCAATCGCAATCGTTTCGTTGACAATAACCTCAAAATTGGCAGGCGTGGAAGAGCAGTCGTTTGCAGTGACAATCAACTCATAGGACCCGGCATCGTTCAAATCGGCGTTCGTCCAAGCCACAGTGCTGTCTGTGGCTATGACGGTTCCATCCGCATCGAGCCACGTCCATTCATCTGCTGTGCTCAAGGAGGTCCATGCCCAGTCGTCGCCTTCACATAAGTTTGAAATGGGTAATACGCTCGGTGTTGGAGGTTGCTCAATGACCACCAATTCGAGGGTGTCTGGCAAAATCTCACATTCGTTTACTTCGCCGGAAACAACATACAGCCCCGTGTCGGACAAGGTGATGGGGCCAAACTCAATGGTATCACCTGAATCTAGAAATCCATTTGGGCCCACCCAATCGTAAGAGGCGCCGAGGATTTGGCTGCAAAATAATTCGGCCATTTCCCCTTCGCACAGGTTGTCATCCGTTACGAAAGTTTCGTGTTGAAGTTGAGTGAACGCACTGAAATAACCGTAGCGTGTTCCTGTGTCGGCTCCACCATTGATGATGCCAAGGTGAAATTTGGAGGAGCTATTTTCCAACCTCGAAGCTGAGCCGATGGGAATGAATCCAGTTCCTGTGATGTTGGCGTACTTCCATTCCCCAGTTGTTCCCGGCACATCTGAGAATTCACCTGCACCAACATTGACAGAAGATCCGTTCAGAGTGAAATCTCCTTCACTTCCGGTTCGCACAATGATTTTGAGCCCAAAGAATTCAGCTGTGGATCGGACAAACGCAACTTCGTTCGATCCGGTGCATGCCACAGGAGGCAGCAAGGCTTGACCCACTTCGCAGCCGAAGCCCGTGACGTGCAATGCAATCACCGGGGCGCTGGTTTCGTAATAGCCGACCGCTCCGGTCAAGTTGTGTCCGAACGATTCGCCAGCATTGAGCACCAATCCGGTAATTTCTATTCCATTCACAGACAAGGTCGTGCCGTCTGCTGTAGCTAGAAGGTACACTTTGTCTGGTCCGCTCAAATTTCCCTTGACAGCTATATGTTCAGTGCCTGCCAGGTTGGTAGGAATGATTTGGTCACCCAGCATGTCTTGACAAATGCCATATTCGACGGAATCGTCGCTGACGACAACGGAGATTGGCTTCGAGCTTGAAATCACGGTACCCACAGGATGATCTGAACCGGTCGCAGAACTGGCACGCATTCCATAAGTTTCGCCTGTATTGAGAATGAAAGTGAACGGGATACCTGCAGGGTGACCAGTTAGATTGGCGGTGGGAATGACAGTGACTTCGGTGTCGTCCTCTGAAGCGATGACATCAATCCCTGCTTTTGATTGAGGATAAAAATTGCTCAGATTGGTTTGAAAAGGTGTGAAGAAACTCATTCCCATTGCTGCCGATCCTTTCAGTGTGAAAATCTCAGTATTCAATGGATGACTCACTTCGTAGTACGCGGAAATTGGAGCGCTTGAAACAATGCGAAGTCCGCGAGGTAAAACTTGGTTGCTCGGCTTATTTTCGATGCTACCGAGCCAAGTTGTGAGGTCCAAGGTTGCCGTTCCATTCGCATTGATTGTGACGTTTTGGATTGGAAATGAAAGGTTGGCCGGTTGATCGACTGTGACATTGGCCGCCTCATCTAAGGTGGAGAAACGCAGCAGAATCGGGGCATCGCCATGACCAGCCCAAATTTCAGGTGCAACAAACCAAAATTCCGTATCCAATTGAGCACTGCAGTCGGGAGGGCAGCTCAAAAGGGTGAACGCAGTGAGCGTTAAAAGTGCGCAACGGCGCACAACCGAAACTCTTTTGGATTTTTCTTGAACTAAGCTGGAGTCAAGAGGGCTTCCGATGCTGATGAATGAATTGATGAGACTCAATGATATGGGGAATGCTAATGCTTCCAAGTAACGCGAAAAACCATCCGACCGTTGCATCAAATGATTGGGAATCATTGTCCTTGAGCAAATATAAGCCCAAGATGATAATGGCCCATGCACCAAGGTGAAACGGAGCTGCTCTGACCCAGAGCTCACGGCTGCTGAATCTCAATCCGTTCTTGAGGTGCGACCAACCTGCCAGGCTATGCTGGCCTACGAAAAAAAACATGAATGCGATGATCACTGGCAGAAAGGGAGAGCAAGCCAGTATCAGCAGGCTCAAAATCCATAGGGTCTTTTGATAATAACATGCAGTGCACATGGAGATGCCCCAGCCGATTAACGTGCCGATCTCAATCCACATTGAACCTTTTTGTGCAAGTGACAACATGAGTTCGGATATGCCGATTGCGGAGAGAATGGATGATACTTCATCCACATGCCATCCCAGGATCATCATGAGCACAAAAATTCCCCAGATCAAACCTCCTCGATTAATTTCCCAGAGCTCAAAATCGGCTTGGCCAAAATGCCAGGCACTGAGCCCAAGAAAGAAGACCAAGGTTATCGTCGGAATCATCCACCAGCCCAGCAATACACATCCGATTGCGCAGATGTAAAGCACCATGAATGAAATGGGATTGGTACCTGCTTTTCGTGTCGTGTGAGTGAGAACATCAAGTGCACCGTGCGGAATGCCCACGGCCACAAGCCCAGCGAATGCTAGCGAGCCACTGAACCACCAAGTAAGCTCAGGAGCGAAGAAAAATCCAACTGACGTAGCAATGGCAAGCGTCAATACAACCAATGAAATTTGGACGCTATTGAGTCTACTCATCTGATTAAAGTGAGGCTGCCTTTAAGCTCAATGGTGCCAGGTTCGGTATAAGTGCTGGATCCGTTTTCATCGATTATAGTGAGATCACCTTCGGATCGATTGATTCTGATGACATAATAGTAAGTTCCATCGACAGCTTCATCGGGAGTGGGCAACCATCCCGCTGAATTGCCAAAATCTTGTGATTCAAAGACCACCTGTCCCCAGCGATTGTATATCGCACAGGTGCTGTTCGGGAAATAGGATAAGTCCGGCAAAGCGAACCGCTCATTGCTTCCGTCTTGATTTGGCGAGAACACATTTGGTACAAGCAAGTCGCACAGCACGGTTTCCACATCAAAATTCCCTGAAGCCTCCAAAAGGCAGGGTGCTCCAGTGGTAAGGTAAACGCTGTAGGTACCGTCATCCGCAGCTACGATCGCTGGTCCCTCTCCAAAATAAGTGGTGTTTCCGTCAGAATCAGTGAAGTTCCAAGAAGCTGAATAGGCTGAATCGAACTGCGGCAAGTTTAAAAGCGGATTCATCTCTGGACAGCGTTCAACGCTTATATTTTCAAAGGTTTCAATTATTTCTTCAGGCAATGCGATTATGTCAAGCGCCCCACTAACCATTTCAGAAGGACATCCTTCAAATAGTGTGAATGCTTCGTAGATTCCGCTGGCCTCCAAAGGCGCGGCGTCCATCGTGATGGAATTGCCATTCATGTTGCCCCAATACGGATGAAACCACTGCAAAACTCCAACGCCTTCTGGAGCTCCCCAGATTTCCCACGGTGTTCCTTCGCAGATTTGATCGAAACCGCCGATGTTGGGGGGTAGCGGTGTTGGGATGACTTCGAGCCACAAGGAGTCTGGCAACATCGGACAGTTTCCAACAGTGCCGTTGACCGTATACCAACCTGTGGCTTGGACGTTGGTGTTCTCAATATTCCATTCCGCTGCCTCGGATGCAAATCCGTCCGCTCCGCTCCAGTTCCATTGAGTAAGGGTAGGACCAAATGCAAATGCTTCTGCCGATTCTCCCTCGCAAATCTGTATCGTTTCAACGGGCTCATTGAATGCGTCTAGAATCGTGAGTTCTTCGGGCGGTACAATGCCAAAGCTGAAGCCGAGCGGATCGGAATCACATCCGTTGAGGTTTGCCACTACAAAATAGTCTTGTTCATCGCTCCATTCTGTGCTAGGGATAATCCAAGGATTTCCTTGGCCTAAAATTTCTCCGTCAGCTGTATACCAGTTGAATTCGGCCTCGCTGTCATTCGAATAAGCAGTGAACGTTGCTTCGTTTTGCAGGCAAGCATCAGGTGCTATGACGTCAACAATTTCTGGGTTTTCTAAAACTTGAATGTAAACTGAATCTGGACCAAGTGGACAATTGTCTAATTCTCCATTCAGTGTATACCAACCTGAATCATCAGGATCGAGATTGCTGAGCTGCACACCCGATAAATTACCGAGTGGTACATTCCCAGGACCTGTCCATTGATAGCTCGATCCCGCGGCTAATTCCGTTTCGATGATCACAGTGCTGCCGGCGCATACTGAATCTGGAACGGCAGCGATTTGAGCGAAGGATTCTGGAATGATATCGACATTGAAAAAATCAGGCTCAGAGAGGCAGCCATGGTCGAGAATTGCTGCACTATACAACCCCGAATCAGACGCTTGGGTTGCTTCGATTTCGAGCATGAAGGAGCCATCGATCTCTCCGCTTGGTCCAGTCCATTCGTAAGAAAAAGGGCTAGCGCTATCCGCAGTGAGGATCAATGATTCGCCTTCACAAAGCAGCGAGGTTCCTGAAATTTCAGGAGCATCGGGAATGGCGTAGACGAGGAGGTACATCGAATCACTCAGGATCGGACATGAGCCGACGTATCCCGAAACAAAATACTCCCCTGCATCATCGAACGAAGCGTTGCCCAGATCAATGGAACTGCCTTGCGCTGAAAAGCCACCAGGACCAGTCCAGTCGTAAGTGGCAAAATTCAATAAGTTGGACGTTAACATTACTGGATCTCCTTCGCAAACAGTATTGTCCTCAATTTGAATGGCATAGGCTGGTTGACCATAATTACTGAAGTAACCATAACGCGTTCCGGAGCTGGCTCCACCATTGATGATGCCAAGATGGAATTCTGTGCTTGAATTTGAAAGGCGAGATGCCTGAAGTTGAGGTACAAATGACGTCGCTGTGATGTTGGCATATTTCCATCCGCCAGCTGTGCCAGGTACGTTGCTAAAATCCGAAGCTGTGATGAGATTGTCGTTACCGTTGAACTGAAAATCATCTTCTCCTCCGGCCTGCACCAAAATTTTCAAACCGATGAACTCATTCGTTGAGCGAACAAAAGCCACTTCTTGGGATCCGGTGCAAATGATTGACGGCAGCAGCGCTCCGCCAATCTCGCAACCAAATCCTGTCATGTGTAATGCGTACACTGGAGCGCTGGCCTCATAATATGCGGCGTCTGCACTCAATGTGTGCGTATAAATTGAAGACAATGTAGTCAGGGTGCTGACTACGTTTCCGTTGAGGGAAATCGTCGTGTTGGGTTCGGTCGGGATGAAGAAAACCTTGTCAGGTCCGTTCAAATTTCCTTTCACTGCGATGTATTCCGTTCCCACAATACTAACGGGGACAATTTGGTCGCCCATAATATCTGCGCATCCTCCATAAGGCGTACCTGCAACGGAGTCATCGCTCATGGTAATGGCAATCGGTTTATTCGATGTTACGATTGTCCCGAAGGGATGTTGGCTTGCTAAGGTAGATGAAGCTCTTCCACTCCACGTTTGGCCTTCATTCAAAACGATGCTAAAGGTGATGTTGGGAGCGTGACCTTGAATCGGCTTTTTGGGTGTGATTTGAATGATGGTATTGTCCTCTGTGGCAACGATATCGAACGACGACGTGGACTGCGTGTAGCTATTGTTCAGGTAGTTTTGGAAAGGCACGAAAAAGGCTGTCCCTAGGGCATTAACTCCTTTCAACGCGAAAATATCTGGATTCAAGTTGTTTGAAGGGTTCACCTCGTAATAGGCCTGGATCAGAGAGGTTGAAGTAATGCGCAGTCCGAAGTTGAGCACCGTATTGGCAGGCTTGTTTTCGATGATTGAAAGCCAAGGGGCGAGGTTCAACGATGAAACACTGTTGGCATCGATGTTCAATGTTTGCGTCGGGAAACCGGGATTTGCAGGTTGCTCAACGGTTACCACTGCATCTTCGTCAAATGAAGCGAAGCGCAGAAGGGTGGGGCTGTCTCCATGGTTTGCCCAAACTTCTGGGGCCACAAACCAAAATTCAGTATCCACTTGTGCCATGGCTGGAATCGAAATGAATGCCGTGCAAATGACGATCGTAAAGCTGCGAATTTGATGGAGAAGTTGCATGCTGATCAAATGAGTTTTTGGGCTTGGGCAACGATGCCTTTGACGATACTGGGGTCGAGAAGTGTAGACGTATCGCCAAATGAATCGAAGTTCCCGGAAGCAATTTTACGAAGGATGCGTCGCATAATCTTTCCTGATCGGGTCTTCGGCAGCCCATCGACCAATTGAACGCGGTCAGGCCGAGCTATTTTGCCGATGCCCACTACGACTTGCGCTTTAACGGCATCGGTCATTTCTGCTGATTCAACTTCCGTGAGATTTCGGTCAAAAATGACGTAAGCATGGATGCCTTGGCCTTTGATTTCATGTTCATATCCAACGACAGCAGATTCGACGACCCCTGGGGTCTGATTTATGGCAGATTCGATTTCGGCAGTTCCAAAACGGTGGCCTGATACGTTGATTACATCGTCCACACGACCAATCACACGGTACATTCCTTGTTTGTCACGTTTGGCTCCATCGCCTGTGAAATAGCGTCCTGGGAATGGCCTGAAATAGGTGTTTAAGCAGCGCTCGTGATCGCCATACGTTGTACGTATCATGCTTGGCCAAGGAGAATCAATGCACAACAAGCCCTCTTTCTCATTTTCTTCGATGATATGGCCTTTTTGATTCACCAATACAGGCTGGATGCCTGGCAGGGGAAAGCCCGCATGAGCTGGTTTTTGCGGACTCAAGTCGCCTAAACCGCTGATCATAATCCCACCGGTTTCAGTTTGCCACCACGTATCAACAATCGGACATTTGGATTGACCGATTTTTTCGTGGTACCAGTGCCAAGCTTCTTCATTGATGGGCTCTCCCACAGTTCCTAGCACTTTGAGTGAATCGAGGTTGTGCCGTGCAACATGCTCGTCCCCAAAAGCCATCAGCGCTCTGATGGCCGTCGGCGCTGTGTAAAATTGTGTGACCTGGTATTTTTCACAGATTTCCCAATACCTTCCAGGATCTGGGAAGGTTGGAATCCCTTCAAACATCAAGGTCGTGCCGCCTTGAAGCAAAGGACCGTAGACGATGTAAGTGTGTCCGGTGATCCATCCAATGTCTGCAGAGCACCAATAAACATCTCCGGGTTTACATTGAAAGACATTGGCGAACGAGTAGCCTGCGTATACCGTATAGCCACCATGTGTATGCACGACTCCTTTTGGTTTTCCAGTAGATCCGGAAGTATAAAGGATGAAGAGCATGTCCTCTGCGTCCATGATCTCTGCCGGACATTCACGGGACAATCCTGATTTTTGAACAGCATCGTCCCACCAGGCATCTCTCGGGCGAATCATGAAGGAGTCTTTTTGGGTGACGCGCTTCACGATGACATGACGCACCGAGGTGTTGCCCCTTAGTGCTTCGTCAACGGTCGTTTTCAGTGGAATGGTCTTTGCACCTCGTCTTCCTTCGTTGGCGGTAATGACCATGGAGGCTTGAGCGTCTTCAATCCGATCAGACAGCGCCTGTGCGCTGAATCCAGCAAATACGACGGAGTGAACAGCACCAATGCGAGCGCATGCGAGCACAGCGATAGCCAATTCTGGCACCATGGGCATGTAGAGGATGACGCGCTCATTTTTTTTTATTCCCATGGAGCGCATGGTGTTTCCGAATTGGGAGACGGCCTGGTGCAATTCCCTGTAGGTGTAGGATTTACTCTCAGCACTGGGATCATTGGGCTCCCATTGCAAGGCAATTTGTTCTCCACGTTTCAGCAAATGTCGGTCCAGAGCATTTTCTGTGATGTTGATTTGTCCATCGGCAAACCAGCGGATAGACCCATCCTGCATCTCACCTTCGCGGACTTTGGTGAAAGGCCGCTGCCATTGAAAATGCGATGCGATGTCTGCCCAATAGAGTTCAGGACTCAAACGACTCTGATTTTGAGCATCGAGATAAGCTTGAAATGAGTCAATTTGGAACGGCATGGCGCAATGGTTGAAGTTCGAAGTTATTAAAATCAGGTGTAACGATTTAGCAGCATTTTACGTAAGACCAAACAAAGTAATCCGCATGGCACATTTTTGGAACCCATTTTCTGATGCAGACATTGAAGGTGAAAACTTGATTTTGAGGCTTCCTGACTCAGGTATATACATCCGTGTGGAGGGTCCGATTGTAGAGCTATTGAGTCAACTGCCTTTTGTTGATATCGATGCTGCAGTAGCACAATGGCGTGAGCGCACCAACAACTCAGATCTACGGGTGCAGAATGCGAGTAAAGTGTGGCACAAGCTCTGTGAATGGGGTGTGATTCTCGAAGAAGAAATGGGGCAGGAATTCATTCCTAGTATTCCTCAAGATTGGCTGAAAATTGAGCATGATGTTCCCCAATCTCGCATTGTACGCTTTGGCGATGCCCAGCGATTTTATGGGGAAGAGGAAGTTTTTCACCTCGGTGCCTAGATATGCTGCTTGCCCGGTGTTTTTTCAAAATGAAATCGTTTTCATCACTGCAAGTGCCCGTATTTTTTGCATGACCTGACGAAAGGGAAATACCCGCTGCGCAGTTTGGGTTTCGAACCAATCTAAGAACTCAATTCGCATTGAACACCGCACGCGAATGTGATCCAATGACGATTCTGTTCCATCAATTTTCCTCGTGGTATCTGCACCCAGTTTTCAATGATTTAACGCCACTTGAGGTGTTTAATGGATCGACCTTCTTCTTGCAATTCCTTGATTGAATCCACTCCAATTCGGATGTGTTCATCGACAAAATTAGCCGTGACTTTTGCGTCACTGCTGTCGGTTTTTACACCCGAGGGAGTCATGGGTTCATCGCTCACTAGCAGGAGCGCTCCGACCGAAAGGCGATTGGCAAATCCGACGGAAAATAAGGTTGCTGTCTCCATGTCGATTGCTTGTGCCCGGGTGTCGCGGAGGTAGGTTTTGAAGGCGTCATCGTGTTCCCAAACACGACGGTTTGTGGTATACACTGAGCCGGTATAATAGTCCCTTTTGTAATCTCGAACGGTTGATGAAATCGCACGCTGGAGTGCAAAACTTGGCATTGCGGGTACTTCAGGGGGAAAATAATCATTTGAAGTTCCTTCCCCGCGAATGCCCGCAAGTGGAAGGATCAAATCGCCTATTTTATTTTTCTCTTTCAATGCCCCACATTTCCCAAGGAACAAAACCGCCTTGGGATCGATGGCCGAAAGCAAATCCATAACAGTTGCTGCATTGGCACTGCCCATTCCAAAATTAATCATGGTAATGTCTCCTGTGGTGGCACATGGCATTGCCTTTCGTTCGCCTACGATGTCGATGGAATGCCACTCGGCAAATTTTTCTAAATAATTTGAGAAGTTGGTCAGAAGCACGTACGAACCAAATTGGTCCAGTTCCATTCCGGTATAGCGCGGAAGCCAATTCGAAACAATTTCATCTTTCGTTTGCATACACGCAATGTAATGAACGTTCGATGAACAAAATTGTGCTACTTTCGACAGCATGAAGCAAGTGAAAAGAGAATTCATTGCGGAAGCTTGGGAAGCGAGTGAGCTACCTGAGGTTGATCAAGCGCTGCTCAGAAAAGCGCACGAGGCTGCACTCAATGCATATGCACCGTATTCCAAATTTCGTGTTGGAGCTGCTGTGTTGCTGTCATCGGGTAGGGTTGTTCAGGGTTCCAATCAAGAAAACATGGCGTACCCGAGCGGCTTGTGCGCAGAACGCACCGCATTTTTCGCTGCGGGCGCTCAATTTCCCAATGAGCAAATCGTAGCTGCCGCTGTGGTAACCGATCGTTCCATGCCTTCAGTGGACTTCTCTCCATGTGGCGGTTGCAGGCAAGTTATGAATGAGTCGGAACTCCGAAATGGTAAGCCCATCCGATTCTTGATGCAGCCAGGATCTGGTGAGGTTTTGGTCTCTAAAAATGTGAGCCAATTTTTGCCTTTGACATTTCGTTTGCCTTGAAAATGCTGACGCTTTCAAGATCACTTCCGTTGACGCAACTTTAAGGGTTCAATCTCGTAAGCACAGGGGATAGACACCCCTTTAATGCGCTTGTTGCCCCAATTTTCTTTGTTTTTGCGAATCTTGAGATGCGCTGCCATTCTCTTATTCTCATGCGGAATCGTTTCGGCTTCCATTCATGGTCAGTCTGCGCATGATGCTTCCTGCGCTTTGCGCAGTGGTTGGGACACGAACCCTGCTCGATACACAGTTGCATCGGGTGCTCCAATGGTTTACTGGGATGGAGCCTACTTGGGGTCTAAGGCGATCAATCAACAGCAATTGCATTGGAGGGTTGATGCATTTCAACACAAGGCAATTGGCTTGGACTTCAGTGCGAGCAATCTTTCGGGAGAGTTTAAACTTCTTCGAGTGCTCAATCCGTGGATGCAGGCGTGGTTGAAAACAGAACTGGATCAAACTTCTGATTTTGAAAGGCATTGGAGAAAAGGCGGTCAGTGGGTTTTGATGGAACGGAGTTCCCAGTCCGGTCAAGTCGGCTTTTCGTGGGATGTGGATCGTGAATCAGGAGAAATCCTAATCACAAAGCGTAATGTAAAGTACACGACCATTGATGGTTACGATCGCAATGAATTTTGTGTTGAGGCATTGTTTCGGAGAAACATTTTTCGTCGTGTTCATGGTGCCTACAAACTGCCGTTGGTGAACCCCAAACGAATCGAACCTGCCGGATCATTATGGAGCAGAGTTAAGTACGAGCAACGCGGATTTGGAAACTGGTTTCAGAACGGGGGCAATGCCAACTTAGACATCAAAGCCTTGAGTCCGAATCATTCCACTGTTTTAAATGCTGTGGACTTGCATTCACCGAGGATGTGGTTGATTTTTTCTGCTCAAGCAGGATACATTGCACCAGCAATACATGGCTGGAATTGGGGAGTTAATGTCCAAACGCAGCGAATTCAAGATGAAGGTGAGCGTCGCTTTGATCGCGTCGATTATACTGGTCGGATGTGGTTGCAGATGAAGCACGCACCTTGGCGTGGATATGCACAAGGGGAGTGGGGACAACGCACGCTGGGCAGAAGTGAAGTGCAGTCTTGGAGTCGTTGGAATGTGCATTCCCGAGTAGGGTATGCCATATCTTCATCAGCACAAGTCTTGTGCTCGTTTACTTGGTCGGGAAACGATTCATATTTCATAAACCATGACCGGAGTTTTCTTGGAGATTGGCGAGGAGGTAGCGTTTCGATTGGATTGCAATGGAGACATGCTGCTCGTTCAAAATGGATGCCTCCAGCTGAAGATTTCAACGGTTTATTCATGAAAAGAGGAAACTGACCGCTGACGTTGTAGCTTGAGCGCTATGTCAACATTGATCAGTGTGGTTGGAATGTTTGTATTGATTGGAATTGCTGTTTTGGCTTCCAAACAAAGGAGTTCCATTCGTTTGCGTACTGTTGCTGGAGCGTTTTCAATTCAGCTTTTTTTCGGTGCTTTCGTTCTGTATTTCCCAGCTGGAAAGTCCGCTCTTCTATCGATTTCAGCGGGTGTTCAGCAGGTTATTGACTATGGAAATGACGGCATCACGTTCATTTTTGGAGGCTTGAACTCGGACCGTATGTTTGAGTTATTCGAAGGCTCTGGTTTTGTTTTTGCAGTTCGCGTGCTTCCTGTCATCGTTTTCTTTTCATCGCTCATTGCCGTTCTGTATCACCTCGGCATAATGCAATGGGTGATCAATCTCTTGGGAGGGGGCTTACGCAAAGTGCTACAGACTTCGCGTGCAGAGAGCCTCTCTGCGACCGCGAATATTTTTGTAGGACAGACCGAGGCTCCACTGGTTGTGCGTCCCTTCATCCAGCGCATGACGCAGTCGGAATTATTCGCTGTTATGGTTGGTGGCTTAGCTTCTGTGGCAGGATCTGTTTTGGCGGGGGATGCCTCTTTAGGTGTTCCACTTGAGTATCTTATTGCAGCCTCGTTCATGGCTGCTCCAGGTGGACTCATGTTTGCAAAGCTCATCATCCCGGAGACTGAAACGCCAAGAGAGGATTTATCCAAAGAAGAGCTCAAAGAACAACAAGATGGCCAAGCAGTGAATGTCATTGATGCCGCCGCAAGCGGTGCAGCGTCTGGATTGAAATTGGCGATGAATGTTGGAGCAATGCTTCTCGCGTTCGTTGGGCTTATTGCCCTTATCAATGGTTTGTTTGGTGGAATTGGCGGATGGTTTGGTTTTCCTGAACTGACCTTGGAGTTAATTTTAGGCTATCTTTTTGCACCCCTCGCATTCATCATTGGCGTTCCTTGGGGAGAAGCCTTGGTCGCAGGATCTTTCATTGGCCAGAAGTTGGTTGTAAACGAGTTCGTAGCCTATTTGAATTTTGCCCCTTATTTGAGCGATGCTGCACCAGCTCTGCTGTCTGAAAAGACCAAAGCGATCATTTCGTTTGCCTTGTGTGGTTTTGCGAACTTGTCCTCTATTGCAATTTTACTAGGTGGTTTGGGGTCGTTGGCCCCGAGCAGGCGCGCTGATATAGCTCGTTTCGGTTTGAAGGCGGTGTTGGCGGCAACGTTGTCAAATTTGATGTCAGCAACCATCGCAGGTCTTTTTTTGTCGCTTTAAACGCCTTCAATCCACACTGTTTTGTTGATCCCAGAAATCATTCAAAAAAAGCGGGACGGTCATCAGCTGTCTGTTGCAGAGATTCGACAGTTCATTGAGGGCGTGACCTCCAACGAGGTTACCGATGCACAAATTGCAGCCTTCTCGATGGCTGCATATTTCCAGGATTTCAGTACCGAGGAGCGCACGGATCTTACCCTTTCGATGCGTGACTCTGGGCAAGTTATTGATTGGAGGTCTGCGGACATCAATGGACCCCTCATAGATAAACATTCGACAGGCGGTGTCGGCGATACAGTATCCTTTTTGCTGGCACCATTGCTTGCAGCCTGTGGTGGTTTCGTTCCCATGATTGCAGGAAGAGGATTGGCACATACCGGAGGCACCATCGATAAGCTCGAGTCGATTCCAGGCTATAATACGGGACATGAGATTGCACATTTCAAGCGAGTCGTCGCTGAGACGGGGATGGCCATTGTGGGTCAAACAACCTCGCTTGCACCGGCGGACCAGCGCATGTATGCCACACGCGATGTCACAGCTACAGTTGAGCAATATGGTCTGATCACAGCGAGTATTTTATCAAAAAAGTTGGCCGCGGGATTGGAATCCTTGGTCATGGACATCAAAGTTGGCAATGGAGCCTTCATGTCGAACCCTGAAGTCGCATGGGAACTGGCCAAGTCCTTGTGCTCGGTTGGAACAGCGGCTGGAATGCCAACCACAGCTTTACTCACGGACATGAATCAGCCATTGGCAAATACAGCAGGGAATGCTCTTGAAGTGTCAGAGGCCATTGGCTTTTTGACAGGCACATTGGAATCAAATAGGCTCCGGCAAGTGACGTGGGGATTGGCCAGTCAGAACCTTGTGCTTTCTGGTTTGGTTCCTGATGAGCAGTCGGCGCGTGTCGCTCTAGATGATGCCCATCGCTCGGGCCGTGCAGCTGAGATATTCGAACGTTCGATACATGGAATGGGAGGAGCTGCAGACGTTCTCACCTCTTTCGAGCGCCTCGGTGCAAAAGCGCCAATCATTCGCCCTCTCATTGCGCCGGAATCCTGGCATGGACAGACAGTTCTGCATTTGAATACACGTCAATTGGGATTAGCGATAGTGGCTTTGGGTGGAGGCCGCACATACGCCGGGCAGGCCGTGGATCATTCCGTTGGATGCTCTGATTGGATTCGTCCGGGTGAGTTGTGTGAACCTGAGAAGCCACTTGCCGTCATCCATGCGCGCAATGAATCTGGCTTCGAGGCTGCTGCTCAGCGCATCCTGGAGGCTATTGCAGTAGGAGAAGAATTGAGTTACAATGGAACGGACGTGATCATCAAACAATTTAAAGTCCCTGGTAGAAATGGTTAAGGTCAAAGTTTTTGATTCCACGGAGGCACGAAACTCGAAACGTAAGCCTTTGGAGGCGCCACCGACAGATGCGAAAGCCTTTTACGAGGTCGTTGACTCGCGAAGAAGTGTTCGGATTTACACAGATGAGCCTGTACCAGAAGAAATGATGCGACGTGCGATGGATGCTGCCTTGCTGGCTCCAAGTTCGAGCAACCTTCAAGTCTGGGAGATTCATTGGGTGCGCAGTGAGAATAAAAAAGCGAAGTTGGCCGAGTATTGCCTCGGTCAGCCAGCGGCTGTTACGGCTCAAGAAATTGTAGTGTTCGTGGCTCGCCCAGATCGCTGGAAAGCGAACAATGATCATATGCTCCGCATCCTCAAGGCCAATCCGGAAGCACCGGCGAAAGCGCTTCAATATTTTGGGACCATTACAAAGTTGGTATACAATCAAGGCCCGCTTGGGTTTTTCCGACCGTTTAAGTACCTCTGGCTTGCCATCAGAGGCATCAGCAAGCCCACGCCGCGTGAGCCAATTCACCTTGGACAAATGGCGACTTGGGCCCACAAGACAACAGCGCTCGCTGCTGAGAACTTTATGCTCGCTGTGCGCGCGGAAGGTTTTGATTCATGTCCCATGGAGGGGTTGGACTCCAAGCGCGTCAAGCAGTTGTTGGGATTGCCACGTCGTGCAGGAATTACTATGGCGGTTTCGGTTGGAAAACGGGCTCAAGGAGGCATTTACGGTCCGCGATTTCGTTTTGATGCAACTCGGGCCATTCATGAACATTAAATACATTAGAAGATGGAATGGATTGAATTGATTTCAACGCTTCTGATGCTGGTCGCACTTGAAGCAGTGCTCGGCATCGATAACTTGCTCTACATTGCCATTGAATCTGGACGTGTGGAGGTCTCAGAACGCCAACGGGTGCAACAGTTTGGCATCATCGGAGCAGTGGTGATGCGATTGGTTTTGTTGTTGGTCCTTGTTCAATTGATTGCATTGTTTCAATCTTCGATTTTTTCCATTCAGTGGGAACCGGTCATTTCAGGTGAATTCAATGGGCATAGTTTGATTGCCATGCTGGGTGGCGCCTTCATCGTTTACACAGCGATCAAAGAAGTTTGGCACATGCTCGCGGGTGACTTGAATCATGCTTCCAAGGAAGGCAAACGAAAGAATGCCAGATCAGCTATCCTGGCCATCGTTCTCATGAACGTGGTCTTCTCCTTTGATTCGGTGCTCACAGCTATTGCTCTAACAGACTCAATGCTGGTGATGATTACGAGCATCGTCATCAGTGGCGTGGTGATGCTTGCATTGGCCAATCGTGTTGCGGCTTTTTTACAAAAAAACCGAGCCTATGAGGTGCTCGGTTTATTCATTTTGCTGCTCGTAGGGGTGATGCTGCTTTCAGAAGGCGGTCACCTGGCGCACCTCACCTTGTTTGGCGGTGAAGTGCACGCACTAAACAAGACAACCTTTTACTTCTCAGTGACCGTGTTGATCTTAGTTGATCTCGTGCAATCGAGGTATCAGCGACGATTGGCGCAGAAGCCTTGAGGGAAGTGATTTACTTTTTTCTTTTCGATTCAATGTATCCATCTTGATGCACAGAGGTCACTGCGCGTCCTGACGGATCCACCACGTTCTTCAAGCTTTCGCTCCATTCCAATGCTTTCTCTGTGCTGCAAGCGACTGACTTTCCGCCAGGCACGCAGTTTGCAGCTGCAGCACTTGAAAAGTGCGTTTCAAATAGTGTGCGATAATAGTAGCCTTCTTTGGTGTCGGGTGTGTTGATCGGAAATCGCACGGCAGCACGCGCGAGCTCCTCATCGCTCACTTTTGCCTCCGCGTGATCTTTGAGACCATCAATCCAGCCATAACCTACGCCATCAGAGAACTGCTCCTTTTGGCGCCACAATATTTCATCAGGAATGATGCCATCAAATGCTTCACGTAAAATATGCTTTTCGATTCTGCCTTTGCCTCCCATCTTGACGGATGGATCCATTTCCATGGCATAATTGACAAATGGCTTGTGCAAGAACGGAACACGTGTTTCGATGCCCCACGCCATCATGGATTTGTTGGCGCGCGAACAGTCGTATTTGTTCAATGCCAACATTTTACGGACGGTTTCTTCGTGGAATTCTTTGGCATCAGGAGCAAGATGAAAGTAGAGATAGCCTCCAAATAACTCGTCGGCTCCTTCGCCAGACAAGACCATTTTGATGCCCATTGCCTTGATCTGCCGAGCCATCAGGTACATCGGCGTGGATGCGCGAATCGTAGTGACATCATAGGTTTCGATGTGTCGAATGACATCTTCAAGGGAATCGATGCCCTCTTGAATGGTGAACGCAAGTGGATGGTGCACAGTGCCAATTTCATCGGCTACTTTTTGCGCTGCCGCAACATCAGGACTGCCTTCTAGACCGATACTAAAGCTGTGAACGCGCGGCCACCATGCTTCACTGTTCCCATCATCATCGACGCGTTTTTGAGAAAAATTTTGTGCAACTGCAGCGATTACGCTGGAGTCGAGCCCGCCGCTGATGAGCAAGCCATAGGGCACATCGCCCATCAAATGGGTACGGACTGATTCTGTAAGTTGCGCTCGAAGTTCTTCTTTGTCAAAACGCTTCTTTGGCGCTTTCTCCCAATCCATCCAATCCTCCTGAAAATAACGTGTTGGTGCATTTTGGGATGATTTCCAAAAATGTCCAGGTGGAAACTCGGAGACATCTTCACAGAGGTGTTCAATTCCTTTCATTTCAGAAGCCACGAGCAGTGTACCATTTTTGTCATGTCCGAAATACAATGGGATGATTCCTATGGAGTCTCTTGCAATTAGCCATGAGTTGTCTCGTGGATCGAATAAGACGAATGCAAACATGCCTTCGAGGGCGTGCACCAGTTCTTCGCCCTTTTCGCGATAAAGCGCAAGGATGACTTCGCAGTCGCTGCCTGTTTGATAAGGATAATTCGAAGTCGATGTTCGGATGGCTTGGTGGTTATAAATTTCACCGTTGACCGCCAATGCCACTTGATTTTCCGGATCGATCAATGGCTGTGATCCACTGGAAACATCTACTATGGCAAGTCGTTCATGGACGAGAACACTGCCATCATGTTGATAGACCCCGGACCAGTCAGGACCGCGGTGACGCTGAAGTTTTGAAATTTCAAGCGCTTGTGATCGGGTCTTGTCGGCTGATCCTTTTGCGTGTAAAATAGCGGTGATTGAGCACATAATCATTCTTTAATATGACATGAATACGCAAATGGAATCCGTAGGTTTCATCAATCGTGAGGAAAAGCGAGTTAATTTTGGCTCAACCTTTTTGAAAATGAAAAACCTTCTCTCACGCCTCGTTGTCATGGCAATGCTTGTTCTTTCGTTATGGCCAACGAGCACCATGCTTTATGCGCAAATTGATGCTTCCGAAACGCCACATGTGCCGAATGAACTTTTAGTCATGTTGGAACCCGGAGTGACTGGAGAAAAGTTTTTTTTGGCGCTCAAAGATGAATTGAATTTTGAGGTTGTTAGCGTGCCTTCTCCCTCAGCGAGTATTTACCATCTTTCTGTCGACCCAACGCAATGGCCGCAATCCATTCCGTTGCTTCGTGCAAAACACCATGTTCGCTCCGTGCAATTGAACCACCTTGTGAGCGAACGTGAAACGGTTCCAAACGATCCGAACTATGGACAACAATGGCACCACGATGAAAATGGTGATCACGACATTGACTCGGATCTTGCTTGGGACGTCACAACAGGTGGCGTAGCTGCGAATGGTGCGCGCATCGTAGTTGCAGTGCTCGAAGGCGGCGGCTCGAATTACAACCATGTTGATTTGATCGACAATCATTGGACCAATGATGCGGAAATCCCAGGGAACGGAGTGGATGACGATAACAATGGCTACATTGATGATTTCAATGGTTGGAACTCCGGTAATAATTCAGATAATGTTGCGGCTGGAGGCCATGGTACTTCAGTGAGCGGCATGATTGGAGCAACCGGAGATAATGGAATTGGTGGTTCTGGGGTGAATTGGGATGTGGATATCATGCAAATCGATATGGGAAATGGTTTATCCGAGTCCAATGTGATTGCCGCTTATGAGTATCCGAAGGTGATGCGTGATATCTACAATGAAAGCGGAGGAACAGAAGGTGCATTGGTAGTTGCCACCAATGCTTCTTGGGGAATTGACCAAGCGAACCCATCGAACTACCCAATTTGGTGCGCTTATTACGATGAGCTCGGTGCCTCGGGTATCTTGAATTGTGGTGCGACCACAAACGCTGCCTTGAATGTTGATGTGGTAGGAGACATGCCGACAGCATGCAGTTCGGACTATATGGTTTCTGTAACAGCCACAAATGATAATGATGTGAGGACCTTCAGCGGTTACGGAGTGACCACCATTGATTTGGGAGCGCCTGGTGATCAGGTCTATTTGCCGAGCGGCTCAAGCGGTTACGGCAATACGAGCGGAACTTCTTTTGCTAGTCCATGCGTAGCTGGTGCCATCGGTTTGGTTTACAGTGTCCCTTGTCCAGATTTGGCGGAGCTATCTTATTCCAGCCCACAAGCTGCTGCTGACATGGTGTTAAGCTACATCTACGATGGGGTTGACTTGGTTCCAAATCTCATCACGGAAGTTGCGACGGGAGGGCGATTGAACGTTGCAAACTCGGTCAATCTCGCGTTGGAAGCCTGCGGGCCTGTGGAATGTGATCTCTTGAGCTTCACAGCGAACCCAGAATGTGCATACAATGCGGATTTGGATGTTGTGGAAACGCTCGTTGCTTTGGATGTGGAATTTTCCAGTTTTCTCTGCGAAGCTCAAATCTTGTGTTACCGTGATACCATGGATGCGGAATGGACATGCGGCTTTGCCGAAGACTTAGGCGTTCAGCTACAAAATGGCGCTACGGCGATGCTCAGTGGCCTCAGCGGCAATGCGGCATATCAGATGTACTTTGTTTCAGACACGCTCGTGAGCGATACGTTGCTTTTTACAACCCCGGATTGTTCTGCTGAGCTACCTGGTTGCACAGATTCCGCGGCTCTCAACTTTGAAGAGGATGCGACCATTGATGACGGTTCATGTGAGTTTCCCTGCGAGAACGTGGTTTTGACCATCACGACCGATTGCTGGCCCCAGGAGATTGGATGGAGCATCGTGGACGATTCGGGGGTGGAATTAGCAGGTGTTACAACAGGCACCTACGACGAGGACGATGAAGGTGCAGAGTATGTCTGGGAAGGATGTGTCCCTCATGGTTGTCATGTATTCACCCTGACTGACTCGTACGGAGATGGAATGTTCGGTAGCCAGTGGCCTAGTTGTGACTTAGACGGAAACTATGTTCTGGCGACTGCGACTGGTGATGTCATCGTTGCGATGGGAGATCCGGATTATGGTGATGGAATCGATCATGCTTTTTGTGTCCCTGTGGTCGCAGGATGCGTGGAGGAATCTGCATGCAACTTCAACGCTGAGGCCAATGCTGATGACGGATCTTGCTTTAGTCCGGGAGATTCATGCGACGATGAAAATGCGGAAACGGTTTTCGATGCGATCGGGGAGGATTGTTTGTGCGCTGGTGTTCCGGCAGTTGAGGGATGCACCGACTCCGAAGCTTGTAATTTCATGACAGAATCAAACGTCGATGACGGCTCTTGTTTTTACGTAGCAACAGGAGAAATTACGGGCCCTCAAAACCCGACGGCGGGCACCAACTCAAACTACTCTTACGATGGAGTAGCTTCAAATTCATACGAATGGACAGTTTCCAATGGCACCATCATTGGTGAATCAATGGGGCTGGGTCTTCTTGAAATTGAAGTTTCATGGGACTTGGAAACAGGAGGCCAGAACGCATCTGTTCAGGTTGAGGAAATGGAATTCTCCCTTGAGTGCACCGGGACTGTTACCTTGGATCTCGACGTCCTTGTCAATGGCATCGGCGAACTGGCATCGGCTGGAATGCGGCTATACCCCAATCCAGCGAGCGACAATGTGCAGATCGAAGGTTTGTATGGCTGGTCCGATCGAGGGCAAATCCAATGCATCAATGCATTGGGCCAGGTAGTTAAAGAGCAGCGTTTCCGATCCGTTGAGAGGGTTGCTTTGCCTGTGAATGAACTGCCCAATGGTGTTTATCTCATTCGCCTGCTCGATGCTTCAACAAACAAAAGGCAACCGGTTCAGGCTAGCGTTCTCATTCAGCGCTAATTAGCCATTGATTTGAAGCCAAAAAGAGCCTCCGTGGGGCTCTACTCCGACTGTATTCGGATGATTCCAGATAGGGGCAAGAATGTTGCTCATTTCTGGCTGTTCACTGGCCCAAAAAGCTGGGAACATTGGCTTGTATCGTGCCGGATTGCTCATGATGGCCATGGCCAACATGTATTGTTCGGAATAGGCACGTTCACACATTTCTTGCGGATAATCCCACGGCAAATAAATGTCGTGGATTTGGACAATGACGCCATCGGCCAACCTAGGCAGCCATTCTAAGAAAAATACGGTTGCATCTGAATTTGGTAACACGCGGTGACTGTTGTCAATGAAAAGCATGTCGCCTGCTTGCAATGATCCAACCAATTCATGAGCATTGAGTGACTCAAATGGCTCGCGAATGATGACTTGCGAGAGCTGATCTATTTCTGCTCTTGGAAAGGGATCGATGCTCGTGATTTCGGTCAAGGGACTGTGCTGCGATTTGGCGGCGGCGGCAACAAGGGTCGAGTTACCTGAGCCAACTTCTACGTATCGCTTTGGCTTGAATTCACTTACAAAAGCGAACAAAGCAGCCATATCGAGACCAGGCAAGTAGCCGTTGTTCCAACCCGGCATAATTGCATTGGGCTCGTCACTGCGTTTTTTGAACTGAATTAGGTCATCCTCATAGGAACGAATCAAGTCAACTTTGCCCTTAAATTCCTGGGCTTGAGATTTGAGCAGGTCGTTGATTTCGGAAAGTCCAGCGTCGGAGGAAGGAGCAAATCGCGGACGGAAGTCAACAGGATAATCCAAATGAAGACTTTGCCATTTGGAGGACAGGAACCGCTTCCAGCTTTTAATTTTTGACACCATTGAATTCATCACTTCTTCAGCTGTCCCATTCTTTGCGGAGTTTCAATACTTCCTTCGAGGTCCATTCGTGAGCTGTTTTTAGCAACTCACCGCCATCTTTTCCAGTCAGTGTCTTACCTATGCTCACCTTGATGTCGATGTGTCGCTTGCCAAAATGTTTCCAGGCATGGGGAATGAACTTTGATTGTCCTACCCAGGCGATGTTGGGGTCTTTGTACTCCAGTGCAATTGGGGTGATTGGAAACCCTCCCTCAGCGCTGATGTAGAACATTCCAGGGCGGTACTCCAGTAAATCTGGTCCAATGTGCGTTGTCCCTTCAGGAAATATGACAATTCCAAGCCCATTTTGCAACCGATTTTTCACAGTTTCGCGGGTTTTTTTGCGGCTTGCAGGATCTTTTCGATTGACCCAAATCGTTCCAAGTAGCGATGCCCCCCATCCAATGATTGGCCAGTTTTTACTTTCACTTCTGGCGACGAAAACGACGGGATGTTTCGCAGGCACGAGCACAGCATCCACGTAACTGCGATGGTTGCCCATGTATATGCTCGGTTTGTCCGGCAATTTTCCTTGCACTTCTACTCGAATGCCCATTAACCGGTAGACATTTCGAATGTAATGCAAAAGGATACCATGCATTTGATTCAAATCTTTTCCTCTTGAGATTCGAATCCACAGCAGCGCTAGCACATAAAACCAGGACATCAATAAGAATCCAGGGATACGAATGCAGGAACGGATGAATCGAAGAGTCATGAAGCTTTAGGACCTTTTTAAGCTGGGCTTTAGTTCGACGAAGATAAGGGCAAGTGCTATTTGTTGAGCACTTGATGAATCCATGGAATCGAAGTGAACTTCTTAGATGGCAAAGACTTGAGGTCTAGTGTTTTGCCCGTTATTGGATGCGGAAATGTGAGGTGGTGTGCGCACAGGAAGAGACCTCGTCCTTTGTAAATCCCGTTCGACGGATAGAACAGATCATCACCAACAATGGCATGTCCCGCTGCCATTAAATGCCGCCGAATTTGGTGGGTTCTGCCGCTGAGAGTTTCGACAATCGCTGCGGTTAAATCATCTGATTGGGCTAGTGTTCCTGAGGCTGTTGCTTGCACGATGGTGGCTGAAGGCTTGCCGTCCAAAGGAATCTTGATCCGGAGTTCTCGGGGTAATTGTCCATGGCAAATTGTCCAATATTTTTTGCGAACTCGGCCGTTTCGGAATGCTCTATTGACCTCGCGAATTGCGGCCATGTTTTTTCCGAAAACAATCCAGCCAGATGTCGCGAAATCAAGTCGATGACAAGGCTCAATTTCATCCAAGCCAGTCGCTTTTCGAACTTGCCATCGAAGTGTTTTTCCCGAATTTCCGGAAGTGAGTAGGCCATGCGGTTTCCACGCTACAAGCACGTGTTCATCTTCGAATCCGAAACGAATGGTCGCTTTCATAAGGAAAAGTGGCGGTGCACTACTTGTTCGATGTAACGCGCGGCTTTAGCCCCATTTCCTGAAACATAAATGCCCACTTTTCGGACTGCTCATCTAAAATCTTGGAGGTGGGCTTCCCCGCTCCGTGGCCGGCATTTTTTTCGATTCTGATGAGGGCTGGTCTCGATCCAGATTGGCATGCTTGCAGTCGCGCAGCAAACTTGAAACTGTGCGCAGGAACAACGCGATCATCGTGATCTGCCGTGGTGACCATTGTCGCTGGATATTCAATTCCCGGAGCAATGTTATGGTAGGGAGAATAGCCAGCTAAATTTTGGAAATCGGCTTTTGAACTGTCCGCACAACCGTATTCAGGAATCCAGCCCCAGCCAATGGTAAACTGATGATAGCGAAGCATATCCATGACTCCAACAGCTGGAAAAGCGACAGCGGCCAATTCAGGACGCTGCGTCATCGTAGCGCCGACCAATAATCCTCCGTTGGAGCCGCCGGCCATGGCTAAGCGTTTGGAATTTGTGTATCCTGCGCTGATGAGGTATTCTCCTGCTGCAATGAAATCATCGAATACGTTTTGCTTTTTGAGGAGCATGCCCGCCTCATGCCAATCTTCTCCAAATTCACCACCTCCGCGTAAATTGGGCATGGCATAGACGCCGTCGTTTTCCAGGAGTAACAAAAGCGAGGGGCTGAAGCTTGGTGTTAAGCTGATGTTAAACCCACCATAGGCGTAGAGATAAGTCGGGCGCTCTCCGTCCATCTTGAGTCCTTTTTTGTGAACAACGAACATCGGAACTTCTGTTCCATCTTTGGATTCAAACCACACTTGTCGGGACTCGAATTGCTCGGGATTGAAGTCCACTTTTGGGCTTACAAATAGGGTGCTCTCCCCTGAGGCAATGTCATAGCGGTAAATGGAAGTCGGGTAGGTGAATGAAGTGAAGGCATAAAAGGTTTCGGCTGCATCAGCCTTTCCTCCAAATCCTCCAGTGCTACCGGCAGCATTGGGCAATTTGACCTCCCTTGGGTTTTGTCCGTCGAGATCCATCCGGATGACCGCGTTGCATGCATTGCGCAGGTAAGTCGCAAAAAGTTGTCCTCCGGTGGCATTGACGCTTTCAAGGAGATGCTCGGACTCCGGTATGATATTGATCCAGTCAGAAGGAGTCTTGCTAGAAATTCCCGCGAGGCGGTATTTGGGGGCATCTGTATCTGTCAAGACCAAAAACCGCCCGTTCACGTGATCTACGACTGAGTTTCGGGTGTTGAATCCGCCAATAAGTTCTTGCCATTGGGCGTTTGGTTTTTGCAAATTTAGAAAGTGGATGCTGTTGCCATCAGTACCAGTTGAAGTGCTCAGAATCAAAAACTTCTGATCTTCAGTGGCGTAAGCAAAGTGGTATCGGTTTGGTTCATCATCGTTTCGGAAAATCAAGCGATCCTCAGATTGATCGGTTCCAATTTTGTGGTAGTACACACTGTGAAAAGTGTTTTCCGCACTAAACTCGCTGCCCTCTGGCGCGGGATACCGGCTGTAATAAAATCCGTTTCCAACCCAACTCGTTCCTGAGAATTTGACCCATTTCAAAACGTCCCCCTGTGGCTTTCCGCTCGCCAAGTCGTAAACATGGATTTCCTGCCAATCGGAACCCGCTTCATTTTGGACGATTGCGATGTGGCGATTGTCTTTTGATGCACTTCCAAGCGTTGCAGTGATCGTACCATCCTCGCTGAGTGCATTTGGGTCTAAGAAGAGCTTGTCCGCGCCAGATAAAGTTTCACGGACGTACCAGATGCTTTGGTTCTGAAGACCATCGTTTTTAGCCAAAAAATAACGGTCACCAATCTTGCGAGGCATGCCGACCTTTTCGTAATTATAAATGGATTCAAAACGATCACGAAGAGGCTTCCTCCAGGGGTTAGAATCAAGGTATTTATTTGTAAATTCAATTTGAGCATCTACCCATGTCTCGGTCTCTTCGGACCGATCGTCCTCAAGCCAACGGTAGGGATCTGCGACTTCGGTATTCCACAATGTGTCCACAACCGGTTGGACACGTGATTCGGGATAGTTAAGGGATTGGCGGGTTTCCATTGAAGAGTCGTTGGTGTTACAAGCTCCTAGAGCGACTGCCAGAACAAATACAGAAACCTTGTGGTACAAGGGCGAATGGAATGGCTTTTTCATTGTTTCATGTTTGTTGTGCCCAAAAGTACCGAAAGACCTGCATCTTTGTCTCTTAAACATTGATGCAATGCGAAGCCACGAAATTGATTTTCACATCCATGGGGATGACCTGCAAACTGTTGAAGTTGAATTGGACCCGCAAGAAACAGTTATTGCAGAAGCAGGGGCGATGAATTGGATGGAGTCGGGAATTCAGTTTGAGGCCAAGATGGGCGATGGATCAGAGGTCAATTCAGGATTCATGAACAAACTGTTCAGCGCCGGTAAGCGCATGTTAACAGGAGAATCAATCTTCATGACCCATTTTACGAATCACGAGGCGCTCAAGCGAAAAGTCGCATTTGCATCGCCTTATCCAGGTAAAATCATGCCGGTGGACCTCTCATCTGTCGGAGGAGAGGTCATTTGTCAAAAGGATGCTTTTTTGTGCGCAGCGAAAGGGACCGAGGTGAGCATCGCAATCAACAAGCGAATTGGTTCTGGATTCTTCGGTGGAGAAGGTTTCATACTGCAGCGTCTGCGTGGAGATGGGATGGCTTTTTTACATGCAGGAGGTACCGTGGTAGAGAAAAAATTGAATGGAGAAAAGATTCGGGTGGATACGGGATGTATTGTTGGATACACTGGACAGATTGATTACAGTGTAGAACAAGCAGGTGGCTTGCGGTCTATGCTGTTTGGTGGCGAAGGCTTGTTCCTAGCAACGTTGAGTGGTTCGGGAACCGTCTGGTTGCAGAGCTTACCGTTCAGTCGCTTGGCAGATCGCATCATAGCACGAGCCCCAAGTATCGGGGGATCAAGCAAGGGAGAAGGATCAATTTTGGGCAAATACGGCAGAATGATTGGAGGAGATAATTGGTAAGTTGATTGCACCAGAGCACGACTTTCATTATTTTCGTATCACACAACGGAGAATTTTACACTCCAAAGCTGTTCTTTCATTTGCCAAATAATCACTTTTATTTCCATTCTTTCAGATGAAATTATTCGTCGCGAAATTGAACCGGGATGTTCAAGATGAACACCTCGAAGAAGCTTTTTCCGCCTTTGGGCCTGTCGGTTATGCCCGTGTAATCACTGATCGTGATACGGGACAATCGAAATGTTTTGGATTCGTTCAAATGAGGGAGGCCGCGGACGGTCGAAAGGCTTTAGAAGAAATGAATGGAGCTGAGCTCATGGGGTTTCGAATGGTCGTTAAGGAGGCCGAAGATCGAGGAAAATCCTCAGGGGGGGCGAACACCCGTGGAGAGCGGCACTCAGTTGGACGTCCCGCTTCGTCGACCTCAAACTCAGGACCAGCGACTCCTTCTCCAAGAGCTGGTGCATCGTCTGAATATAGCAGATTGGATACGCCAGCTATTCCGCCCAAATCAGGTGCATCGAAGAGTAAGCCATCCAAGGCGGGTAAGTTTAAAGGCAGCAAGGATATTTATGCTGACGGTCCGAAGCCAACGAAGCTGAAGAAATCAAAAAACAAGCGCACAGATTGGCTGGACGACATCGATGATTTTTAGAGGTAAACAACATCTATTTTCAAAGGGCTTAGGCCCTTTTTTTTTGTGGACATTTTGCGGATAAAAATTGCTCATTTTTGGTCGAAGTGGAGCCTGGATTTCCCACACTGGCCACAGAATCAGTAAGCTGTTAGAGGGAGAAAACGAGTGTTTAGTCGAGATAATTCGAAATAATATCGATTTGTATAGAGAAAATTGCTATATTTACGAAGCCATAAACCATCACGAAAATGAGTCGTTTTATACTGCTTTGCGCCGGAATCATGCTTTCCGGACTCACTTATGCTCAGTCTGAATCCTTGTATTCACTGACTGTTTCGGAACATTCAACGGGAATCATCGAAGGTCAAACGACCTACAGATTTTACGTTGACATGGTTAATTCTGATGACTTTTTGAGTTCCGTTTACGGGAATCAAGAGGAAAATTTGGAATTTTCCACAGAACTTGGATTTTACAACAGCCCCCTCGCCACAGGCGCAACGGCCGGTGGAATCAATCCAGCATTTTTCCCGTTTCCAGGTTTTGAAGGCCTGCCTGCGGACAGCTGGCTGACCATCGGAATTGAGTCAACGCCAGTGGGTGATGAGGTGAGCATCAGCACAGTGGAGGACTCGGCTCAGCCATACCTTGGTGCGTTTACAGCGACTTCATCCATTTCAGGTCAGGATTTCACAATCAACACCCAAACAGGTGGAGCGTGGTACGTGTTGAATGGCACCCCCAATGGTTTGGCAGGTGATGACGGCCAAGTTTTGGTGATGCAAATCACAACGGCAGGTTCATTTTCAGGACTTTTGAACGTGCAGATTTTCGAGAACGGAGATGGCCAATCGGACATTCGTAAGTCATTCGCCTTTGATGGTGTAGGTACGTTTTTTGACGCCAATGATGACACTGGTGGACCAACGCCCATTTTGGGATGCACGGACGAAACAGCTTGTAACTATGATGCGACGGCAACATCAGATGATGGTTCTTGCGCAGTTGCGGATGAATGTGGTGTTTGTGGCGGCAATGGCATTGCTGAAGGCGAATGTGATTGCGATGGAAATACAACAGATGCTCTAGGCGTTTGTGGAGGTTCATGCACCGCAGATGTGGACGGCAATGGTGTTTGTGACGATCAAGAGGTTTTGGGTTGCACCGATGATGCAGCTTGCAACTACGACTCAACTGCTACGCAGGACGATGGCTCTTGTGCTGAAGAGGATGAGTGCGGCGTTTGCGGCGGTGACGGCATTGCAGTTGGCGAATGCGATTGCGACGGAAACACTTCCGATGCGTTGGGCGTTTGTGGTGGAACATGCTCCGCAGATAACAATGATAATGGCATTTGTGATGATCTTGAAGTCATGGGTTGCACCGATTCTGCGGCATGCAACTATAACGAAAATGCCACAGAAGAAGATGGGTCATGTGACTTCTGCTCTTGCGGCGAAGCCGCGGGCATGCCCACGGGATATACGTTGACCGTTGCTGAGCATGCGACAGACCTTGTAGAAGGCCAAACGACATACCGAGTCTATGTGGACATGGTGAATGCCGAAGACTTCTTGAGTTCGGTCTATGGAAACGAAGAGGAGCCCATGCATTTTGAGACAGAAGATGGATTCTACAATAGCCCTCTGGCTACTGGTGCTACTGCCGGTGGAATCAATCCAGCATTTTTCCCATTTCCTGGCTTCGAGAGTTTACCAGCAGATAGCTGGATAACCATTGGCATTGAGTCAACACCTGTTGGTGATGAGGTTAGCATCAGTACAGTAGAAGATTCCGCTCAGCCATACCTCGGTGCATTTACTGCAACGTCTGCAATTTCTGGTGAGGATTTCGCGATCAACACCCAAACGGGAGGCGCTTGGTACGTGTTGAACGGTACGCCAAATGGACTTCCAGATGAAAATGGTCAAGTCTTGGTGATGCAATTCACAACGGCCGGCTCGTTCAATGGCTCTTTCAATATGCAGATTTTTGAGAACGGTCAAGGAGAAAATGATATTCGAAAGACATTCACCTTTGATGGCGCAGGTACTTTTTCTGCGGACGGTGAAGGTGACGGCGGCGGTACTGGCGGAAACGCATGTGGCTGCACGGATGAGACAGCCTCAAATTATGATTCAGAAGCTCAGTATGACGACGGTAGTTGCTTATTTGATGTTCCAGGTTGTACCGATGTGACAGCTTGTAATTATAATGAAGATGCGACATCAGATGATGATTCATGCCTTCAATTGGATGAATGCGGAGTTTGTGGCGGAAACGGCATTGCCGATGGGGCGTGCGACTGCGACGGAAACGTGTTGGATGATTGCGGAGTTTGTGGTGGAAACGGCATCGCCGATGGGGCATGCGACTGCGACGGAAACGTGTTGGATGAATGCGGAGTTTGTGGTGGAAACGGCATCGCCGAT
>MDTC01195008.1_pt1 | contig 46384 bp, 37 predicted proteins | sample 811181 | NCBI WGS metagenome assembly MDTC01 (sample SAMN05326644, study PRJNA326480) | marine metagenome | isolation source: seawater | place: Pacific Ocean: North | collected 2011 | reverse complement strand
CTGCGCAAAGCGGAGCGCAAGCCCGTCCCGGGGTTGAGCCAGGAGCCTCCGCGTAGGACCCGGGTCGAGCCCGATGCAGGTCCCGTGGGGTCGGTCACCGACCCAGTCGGGTAATTCGCTTCGTACCTGTCCGCCGTCCATTCCCAAACGTTTCCGTGCATGTCGAAAAAGCCCCACGGGTTGGCCGTGTATTGACCAACGTCGCGAGTCTGGCTGATCCCGCTCTGAGTATAATTAGCCCGAGTAGAATTGATGTCGTTTCCCCAAGAATACGCCGTGGTCGTTCCCGCTTGGCAGGCGTACTCCCATTCCGATTCGGTGGGCAAAGCATAGGTCCAACCAGCGGCCAACCTGCCCGCTGCTTGCTCGGCAGCGTTCAGGCGGGTGAGGAAAATTTGGACGTCGTCCCAACTCACCTTCTCAACGGGGCGGTCGTTACCCGTATACTGGCTCGGCGTGGCGTTCAAACTATTCGTGTTCCCCGTCATCACCGCCTCGTACTGAGCCTGCGTTACCTCGTACTTGCCGAGGTAAAAGCCCTTCTTGAGCGTCACGTTGCGTTCGTTCTCATTCGTTCCGCGTCCTACCTCGCTCGTCGGGCTACCCATTGTAAAGGTACCTGGTTCCACCCAGAGCATTTGCAGATATTTGTCGGAATAAACCTTGTTCCGACCTTTAACCGTTACCGTCCAGTCATTTATTTCAAAGGCACCGCCTGCGACCTCCACCGCCTTGGTCTCAACCTGATCCCATGAATTGAGGTACCCGTGTAAGATTCCACTCGTCAGATTGGTGCCTTGGGGATCATCGTTGGTCGCCATTTTGCCTGCAATGTACACCCTGTCACCAGAGGACAAGTCCCTGTAATTCCAAGTTGCATAATCATCATCATTAACGGAACCCGAACTGAGAGTAGACCAACCTGTCCAACCGCTATGCCATGGGTTGTTGATACCCTGAACGGTGTGCGTAGCCGTTGTAACCGCCGTTGTTGCGGAGGAAGTAACGGATTCGGCGTTGCCAGCGCCGTCGGTATAGTTGGCAGTTACGGTGATGGCTTTGCCGACGTCGGCTTGGGTCAAGTTGTGTGAGGCTCCGGTGGCTCCAATGATAGGGGCGGACGACAGTCCGGTGGTGTTGTGCATGGAGAAGTTCTTGATCGAGCCATAAAAAGGATAACCTCCATCGATGGAACTTCCGACGCTCAGCTTGGAATAGGAGCGGCTCGGGATCTTTGCGGTTATGGTGCTCGAGGCCGCCTTTGCTCCAATAAGGGAACCGTTCAAGTAGAGGGCCAAGTTACCGCTTGGGTCGATCGACCCGGTGATTTTGCACAATTCCGTTTTGCACTGAGCAATCAGGCTCTTGTCGATGATCAGACGGTGGGGTGTTCCATCCACTGACATATTGAACGAGAAGTCGTCGTGATAGAGGGTCATGGTGATTTGGTTATTCCAGTCATCGGAACCGTTCTGTTTTTCACCAAGCATTAGAAAAACCCACAGGTAGACGTCGCTGCGGTCGAAATCAACAGGGTCGAATTGAATGTCTAGGGAAACGGAGAAACCTTGGGGGAAGGAACTCAAGGCAATCTCTTGGTTCACCATCTGGACGCGCCCCTTGCCGCCGGAAGTCGTGGTATGGAAGACGCCTCCGGAAAATACGCCGTTTCCTTGTAACGATCCATGATTAGAGTGATTTCCCGAATCTTGGGCGTTAGTCTGCAAGGCCCAATTATATTCCGGAAGCGACTCGCGCTTCCACTGATAAGTGATTGCTCCGAGCCCGTCCGCGTCGGCAAGGGAGTTCGCGGCCGTAAGAGTTTGGTTCTGCGTGGCCGTGCCAGTGATGGAGACCGAGCCAGTGGGAGGTGCAGCCCAAGCGGATGAAACCGAAGCCCAAATCAATAAGATTGCAGAGAAAGAGCTTAGGGCGAGCGAGCGAGAAGGATCAGGAGAACTCACAACCAAAAAATTCTCACGCACATATTAGACTTTTGCAATAAATTAATAACTACTATTAGCATAACAGTTGAAAATAATACGTTGCAAGTGAAAGAAATCGATTTTTTATTCTGACAAAACTGATTTGTAACACATTGTGAAAGCCAAAAATCGTATTTGACTTGCACCCTTATCTCAAGGCTAGAGAGATCTCTAAATGAAGACTTATCGACCAAGTGCCTTACGGATCAGTTCTTCGGTGCTGACGTCGGTTCCGAGGGCTTCGGCAGCCTGCCTAACTGCCTTGTCGGCGTCTGTGGCTTTGTAACCGAGTGTCAAAAGTGCGGTCAGAGCGTCCTGGTAGGCTCCGGGTGAGGAGGGTGTGCCGGAGGCGCCCGGAGGTGCTCCAGCGGAAGCGGATACTGCCGAAACTGCAGGCAGCACCTTGTCTTTGAGTTCGACGACGATGCGCTCGGCTGTCTTTTTACCGAGACCGGGTGCCTTGGACAGTAGTCCCACGTCTCCCGCTGCTATGGCGCTCTTGAGGGTAGGAAGTGAGAGAGAACCAAGCAAGTTTATCGCAATGCGGGGACCGATGCCGGAAACCTTGTCCACGATAAGGCGAAAAAAGTCGCGAGATTCGCGATCTGCGAAACCGTAAAGGGTCTGGGCGTCCTCACGATAGGATGCATGCGTGTGGAGCTTGATTTCCTTCCCTAGAGCGGGAAGCTTTTCCGATGTTGTGAGCGGAACGTTTACTTCGTAGCCGATACCTCCGACTTCGATGACCGCAAGGTTGGTTTGGCACTCCAATAGTACTCCGCGAATAGTGGCTATCATCTGAAAAAAGGTAAGAAAAAGGAAATTAAAAGTTGAGATGCAGGAAGAGAGTTCATGCGGTGAGCCCCAGAACGTCCTGCATGGAATATAGACCTGCGGGTTGGGTAACCGCCCATTTGGCGGCTCGGAGGGCTCCGGATGCAAATATTACGCGGTCGGTCGCACGGTGAGTGAGCTCCAGACGTTCGCCGCTGCCCGCGAACATGACCAAATGATCTCCCACAACATCCCCCCCGCGAAGAGAATGGGAACCGATTTGAGCTGCGGGACGCTCACCGGTGATCCCTTGGCGACCGTGTGCGACGTCGGCATCTCCCAAGCTTCGGGATTCCTTTAGAATTTCCAACAAGCGTTCTGCGGTACCGCTGGGGGCATCCTTTTTGTGACGGTGGTGCATTTCTATTACTTCAGGGTCGAAATCAGATTCGGCATCTAGCACCTCGGCCGCCTTTTGGGTGAGGTAGAAGAGTAGATTAACGCCAGTCGAGAAATTTCCCGCCCATACCATGGGTATGAGAGAGGAGAGGGCAGTGATAGCATCCCGATCCTCAACGGATTGGCCGGTTGTGCCAATGACGATGGGCTTTCCACGCTCGGCGGTCAACCTGGCCACCGGAAGGGTGGCTTCCTGCAAGCTGAAATCGATCACGACGTCGCATTCGTCGATGACTGCGGCAGGATCGTCGCCCAAGTCGATGCCAGCTACGATTTGACAATCCTTTTCTTCGGCGATGGAAGCGATGGCACGCCCCATGCGACCCCGAGCTCCGTTAAGCATGATTCTTAATGACATTTTACAGGAAGTTAAAAGATAATTGGAAATTCTAGAAGTTGCTATTTCAGAGGGAAATCTTTAGCAAGCTGAGCTAATCGTTCTCTATTTTCCCGCTGGAGGTTGCACAAGGGCAAGCGAACTTCGTCGGACTCAATCATGCCAAGGGTCTTCATGACGAACTTGGCGGGCACGGGATTCGGTTCGATGAAGAGCTCGCCGAAAACGGGAAGGTACTCGAGATGCAGTTTTCGGGCAGCCTCGAAGTCGTTGGCTCGGGCTAGATCAACCATTTTAACGATCGGAGCCGGGTAGACGTTCGAGGCGACGCTGATTACGCCCGATGCTCCGCAGGCCATGAAGGGCAGGGTAAGGCCGTCGTCGCCAGACAGGATGACGTAGTCCGAACCGAGAGCAACGGCGGTGTCCGAAACCTTGGCGGATCGTCCGCCCGCTTCCTTGATTGCACAGATGTTTGGATGTTTTTCATAGAGACGAGCAACGGTGGATGTGGATATCTCGATGCCACACCGGGATGGGATAGAGTACAGCACGATCGGCTTTTCGGTTATTTCCGCTATGGCGCCGAAATGAGCGAGAAGACCTTCCTGACTCGGCTTGTTGTAGTAAGGGGCCACCAAAAGAAAGGCGTCTGCCCCGGCCTCGTCTGCAGCCTTCGTCAGATGCAGTGCCTCGGCGGTCGAGTTTGCCCCGGTTCCGGCAATTACAGGTACGCGCCCGGCAGTTGCCTTGACGGTTGCCTCCACCACCCGAAGGTGTTCCTCCGGAGACAGGGTGGGGGATTCCCCCGTGGTGCCACAGGGCACCAGTCCGTTTACGCCCGAAGCGATTTGCCATTCGACATGACGCTCGAGATCGGCAAAGTTGACATCTTCATCCACCATCGGCGTGATGAGAGCAGTGTGTGTTCCCTTAAGTCGATTCTTGTCCATTCTCAATAAATCTGAAAAATAGTTTTTTTAATACCCGCAATTGACTTGCTCTTTTCTGCAGGAAATTTTGCGTGGTCAACTCTTTTATGGTGGACGTCAAAAGGATTCGAAATTTTTGCATCATCGCTCACGTCGATCACGGCAAGACAACTTTGTCCGATCGACTGCTCGAAAGCACCCGCACTGTGGTGAAGAGAGAGATGAAGGAACAGCTGCTCGATTCCATGGATTTGGAACGCGAGCGGGGTATTACTATAAAGAGTCATCCGGTCTCCATGACCTACAAGGATACCAAAGGAGACGAATATCTCTTCAACCTCATCGATACCCCCGGTCACGTTGATTTCTCTTACGAGGTGTCGCGCAGTCTGGCTGCCTGTGAAGGCGCCTTGCTATTGGTCGACGCGTCGCAGGGAGTGGAAGCTCAGACATTGGCCAACGCCCAATTGGCGGACAGCCAAGGCTTGAAAGTCATCCCCGTCATCAACAAGGTGGATTTGCCTAGCGCCGACGTGACTCGCGTTTCCAAGCAAATTGAGGATGTTCTGGCGATTCCTGCCGAGGATGCCTTGCTCGCAAGTGGCAAGAGCGGTTTGGGAGTCGAGGACATTCTGGAAGCCGTGGTGCAGCGCTTGCCCGAACCTCGTTGGACGGAAAACAAGAAGAGCAGGGCGCTTGTTTTCGATAGCCAGTACGATTCCTACAAGGGAGTTATATGCTATGTTCGGGTATTTTCTGGCAGCATCTCTCGACATTCCTCCATTGTTCTCATGAGCGACGGAAGGAAGACCGAAGTAAAGGATATCGGACGATTTTGCCCCCAACCCGTTCCAACCGAACAGTTGTCGGAAGGGGAGGTGGGTTACATCGTAACCGGCATCCGCGACGTTGCCGACATCAAGATCGGCGACACCATTACCTCCGCCCAAGACCCTGCTTCCGAAATGTTGCCGGGCTACAAGGAAGTTCGCCCAATGGTGTTCAGTGGTCTTTACCCACTCGATACCAACGACTACGAAAAACTGAAAAAAAGTGTTGGTAAGTTACGACTGAACGATGCCGCGTTTACTTACCAATCGGAAACTTCAGCGGCTCTAGGTTTTGGTTTTCGGTGTGGTTTTCTTGGTCTCCTTCACATGGAAATCATTCAAGAACGTTTACGGCGAGAATACGATCTGGACTTGATTTCGACCTATCCCAGCGTCGTTTACAAAGTTTGCCTCACCGACGGGACATTCAAAGAAATAGATAATCCACTTGAACTTCCCGACATAACCGAGATCGATCATATCGAGGAACCCACGATACTTGCTCGGATTCATGCTCCCAACGACAGTATCGGAGACATGCTTGCTCTCGTGAGCGAAAAGCGCGGCATCTGCAACAATACGGAAACCATCGACGAAACCCGCGTCATGCTCACCTGCTCCTTGCCCTTGAACGAAATCCTAGTGGACTTCAACGACCGCCTGAAAAGCATCACTCATGGTTACGGTTCCATGGATTACGACATGGCGGAATACCAGACTGCGAGCCTACAACGCATGGAAATCATGGTAAACGCCGAAACCGTGGACGCTTTTTCAACAATCGTTCACGTAGAAAAAGCCGAAGCTCGTGGGCGCGTACTTTGCGAAAAACTAAAGGAAATCCTACCTAGGCAAATGTTTAAAGTTGCCTTGCAAGCCGCGGTAGGTGGAAAAATCATTGCTAGAGAAACCATCTCGGCCATGCGCAAAGACGTTACCGCAAAATGCTATGGTGGAGACATCTCGCGTAAAAAAAAGCTACTGGAAAAGCAAAAGAAAGGGAAGAAACGGATGAAACAGATAGGGAGCGTAAGCATTCCACAAGAAGCCTTTGTGCAAATTCTCAAAAGCGGAAACTAAACTTCCGAAGCAACCACTTTTAATACATGACAAAATCTTCTAAAAACGAAAACAAACCCGTGACCAGATCCATGCGAAAGGGGGCCAAGGAAATCCTAAGATTGGGCCAGAAAGCTCTTTCGTACAGACGAGACCTTTTGCCCGCCGAGGAGGTCGAAAAGTTCGATGAGCGACTTGGCAGTCTGGATAAAGCGATACGTGAAAAGACCATCACCACTGCGGAATTGGAAGAAAAAGCAAAAGACGCCGACGAGATCATGGACAAATGCGGAGGAGACTATTACCACAAGAAAAGTTGGGTGGAAAACGTCGAGATGCTGCTCGTCGCCGCAATCGTGGTAATTGGAATCCGTAGTTTCTTCATTCAACCTTTCATCATCCCCACAAATTCGATGTATCCGACCTACAACGGGATGCAACCGCACCTGTACGAAGGCGAAGACCAACTACCCGGCATCGGCGGTCGAATCCTAGACAAACTGACTCTTGGAGCATCCCATCACCGTCTGGAGGCGGAATCGAATGGAGAATTGGTTCTGGTTCTTCAAAACAACGGCAGTTTTCGCTTTTCCACGGAAAATTTCCCAAATGGAAAATTCTTCGTATTTCCAAGTCCCGTCCGAGAATACGTTTTTGAAATCGGCGGCAAGAAGCATGTGCTTAACGTTCCCTCGGAATTCGATCTGGATACCATTCTGGCCCAGAAATTTGCCGGTATCGACGACTTGAGGGGACTTCCGCAAATTATTCCTCAACCACCTGGCTTGTATAACTCCGGCAGGTTGAGATTGAGCGATGATTCCTTTCAGACCGGTGACATCGTGCTTGCTTTTGACATCCTCCTCGGCGATGCGCTTTTCGTTGACCGTATGAGTTACAACTTCATTCGCCCCAAGTCGGGAGATCCAGCCGTATTCAAAACCAAGGGAATAGACGAGGTTAACGGGAAGTTGAATATTCCTACTCGATCCTCAATTGGTGAAGACAAATACTACATCAAAAGACTGGTAGGCGAACCAGGCGATGTAATGGAAATTCGCGTTCCCGACCCAATATTTACCAATGGAACCGATCTTCGTGGCGGCACTCCCGGAATCCTGTACAGGAACGGAAAACCAATTGAAGGCGTGGGAGCATTCAAAATGAATCGAGAACGCGTGGAAAACCTAGCCCAAAACCCACAGGCCGAAAACACCTCCAAATACCCAGGTTATAGAGCCGATGGCTTGCTTTCCAATAAATCTCCGCTCCGCGTGCCCAAGAAAACAGATCCGACGAACCCAACAGGTCAAAATTTCTTCTTGTCCATGGGGGACAATTCACCCAATAGTCTGGATGGCCGGATGTGGGGTTTCGTTCCGGAAAAACAAATCGTAGGCCGAGCGTTATTCGTCTATTATCCGTTCACCAAGCATTGGGGACTTTCGAAGTAGGCATAGCCAAGGACTTCTTGAAATTCAAGGCTACGAATTTACGCTACATAGCGTATAAACAACACTTCATGTTAGCATGCAAGTCATTGTGGCCTAATTGTTCATGATTTCGACTATTCGCACAATATGCATTATGTCTAATTTAAACTATTCATGACTGCAGAGACCTTGACTACTGAAGTTTCGCCGGGTATTCCCCTCCCAAGTTGGCTAATGGAACGTTCGGCGGGACTTCTCCTCCACTTGTCTTCTCTCCCCGGAGAGTTCGGAATTGGAAATATGGGAAAGCCTTCCCAGGAATTGATCGACTTTCTATCGACAGCGGGATTCGGCCATTGGCAAATTTGCCCTGTAGGACCGACCAGTTTTGGCGATTCTCCTTACCAGTCGTTCTCATCCTTTGCGGGAAATCCATATTTTCTAGACTGGAATGTTCTCCTGGATGCCGGTCTAATTGACCAAGATGATCTTTTTGCACTGAGTTCTCTGCCTTCAGATTACGTTGCTTATGGTGACTTGTACGAAAGATTTTGGATTGTAGCTAGAAAGGCCGCCCTTCAGTTCGAAAGTAAACGACCGGAACTTGCGTTAATGTACGGCTCATACGAGGAATTTATTTCCGAAAAGAGCTCCTGGATCCAATCTTATGCCCTTTTTTGCGCTCTTAAGGCCGAAAATCAAAAAAAACCATGGTGGCTATGGCCCGAAGAACTGCGTACCTTCGATAAAGCCCGTCACCGTTTGAGCGATCCGAAACTTTCGGAAGAGATAAACCTACATTATTTTCTACAATACCTCTTTTTCGGTCAATGGAAAGCACTGCGCTCCTACGCATCTTCTCGAAAAATATCTATTCTTGGAGATCTTCCGATTTACGTAGCGCCCGATTGCGCGGACGTCTGGCAACGGCCGAACCTGTTCCAATTAGACATAACCACGGGATTGCCCTCTGCGGTAGCGGGAGTTCCGCCCGATTACTTCAATCCCGCCGGACAACTTTGGGGAAACCCACTCTATGACTGGGCAGCGCACAAAGCCGAAGAATATGCATGGTGGTTGGAAAGGTTGGCGGCCCAAAACGATTTGTTCGACGTGACAAGGATCGACCATTTTCGTGGGTTTCACGATTACTGGAGCATTCCCGCTGGACACGATAATGCCTGCAACGGCGTTTGGGAGTCGGGCCCTGGCATCGAGTTCTTCAAGACCGTCCGCGAACACTTCCCCACCCTACCTTTCCTCGCCGAAGACCTGGGATTGCTTAATGAGGGTGTTCACGCTCTCCGCAAGGCGACGAACCTACCGGGGATGGCCGTGCTTCAGTTCGCCTTCGATGGTGACCCCGCCAACCTTTACCTGCCTCACAACCTATCCAAGGACTTGGTTCTCTACACGGGAACGCACGATAACGACACTTCGCATGGTTGGTACGAATCATCAGACGAAGAGGTCCGAGGGAATTTCAGGAGTTATTTTAGTGTCTCCGGGCAAGACGCCCCGTGGGATCTTTTGCGAGCTGCCTATCGCACTGTATCCAATCTGGTAGTGATTCCGATGCAGGATGTACTCTCCCTAGGTTCGGAAGCTCGTTTGAATCGTCCCGGTCACGCATTCGGCAACTGGTCTTGGAGAATGACTGCAGAGCAACTGACTGCCCTTTTTGGAGATACTGCGACCTATCTTAGGGAGCAAGCCAAGTCCAGTGGCCGTCTCCCGCTTGCCGAAAAGGCGTAAAGCCGTACGAATGACTTCTTAACAAAGGTGAATTTTGCGTTTCCCTTGTAGGGATTACAGCCTTTACAATGCAAATCATGGAAAGCTTTCTCTCAACCACCGATCTTATCATCTTCTTTGGTTCACTCGCTGCCGTCATGGGCTTTGGTCTATGGGCCAGTCGACGGGGTGAAAGTTCCGAGGATTACTTCCTCGCCGGTCGAACCACCAGATGGTGGGGAGTGGCAGGCTCCATATTCGGCTCAAACGTATCCGCCAACCACATCGCGGGAATGATGGGCGTAGGCTATCTCGTGGGCTTTGCCCAGAGTCAATTCGAGATCACCGCCATCGCCGGACTGCTGCTGCTTTGCTATGGTTTCCTACCCGTTTATCGAAAGATGAACGTCTACACCCTGAGCGAATACTTGGGTAGACGCTACGACGACCGTAGTCGCATGGCTTTCGCCATCGTAATGATCGTTATCATGGTGGTCGTCCAGATGGTACCCGGATTTTACTTCGGCTCGCGTTCCGTCAACCGACTACTCCAAGGCGACACGGGCCGCAAGGCTGCAGCGGAGGCAGTCGTCGAAGCTAATGGATCTCTCTCCGAGATAAAGATCACTTCTGCCGGCAGAAAGTACTCATCGACGCCGAAGATCACCATTCAGGGACCCGAGAATTACAAGGGTATTGATGCCCAAGCCACTGCAGTCATCTCGGAGGATGGATCGATCAGCAGTATTTCTCTTTCCGGCATTGGATCCAATTACAATGCCACCGCCCCGCCAAAAGTCCTGATTCAGGGAGGGAATTCGAACAACCCGAACATAGCTCCCGGCGACATCGACCCCCAATACTACCAGCTCGGCATCATCATTATGGCGCTTGTTACAGGAGCATATGTCATATTTGGCGGTCTACGAGCGGTCATCGTGACCGACGTCATTCAGTCCATCCTTATGCTGGTCGGTGGGCTTACCGTGGCTTTCATAGTATTCGGATTACCCGAGGTCGGGGGTTGGTCGGGTATGCGGGCAATGGACGCTGCCGCCGCTCCGGATGCCCAGAAGATGCACCTCTACGAACCAAGCGACCACCCTAGCCTCCCATGGACAGGCATGCTGAGCGGTCTCATGGTGCTTCACTTTTTCTATTGGGGTACCAATCAATTCATCGTGCAACGAGCCTTATCGGCTCGCACCGACAAGGAAGCGCGCATTGGGATTATAACCGCTGGTTTCTTCAAGTTGCTCATTCCGTTCTTTTCCATTGGAGTCGGCATCGCCGCCTACTATTTATTTAAGAAACAAGAGATGAACGTGGCCTCCGACGACGTGTTCATCACTTTACTCACGCAGTATGTTAAGCCCATTGGCTTCGGTGTGCTGGGATTAGTAGCCGCTGGGTTGATCGGGGCAATTCTCTCCACCGTCGACTCAATGCTTAATTCTGCCGCGACAATCATTACTTTCGACATCTACAAGAAATACGTCAACCCAAACGCCGATGAAAGAAAACTGGTATGGGTCGGTCGTATATGGATTGCCATCTTTATAGTTATCGCCGGACTCGTCTCCATTCTGATCATGGACCCGAACTCCAAGTCGCCTTTCTTCATCTACGTGGCGGCCAACCAGATGAAGTTGGTATCCGGTTTGGTCGTTGCTTTCTTAGTTGGAATGTTCTGGAAGCGAGCGACTGGAACCGGCGGCATTACGGCTATCCTGAGCGGTCTCTTCTTCTCCTTTGCTTTCGCCCCGCCCCAGGGAGCCCCTTGGCCTTCGCTCTACGAATTTACCTTCGCCAAAGTTCCTTGGATAGTCGAGATGTTCGGCACCAAGCTGAATTTCTTTCACGCCGCCTTTCTCGCTGCCATTATAGCTTTTGTGCTCCATATTTTGGTCAGTCTAAATACACAACCCGACGAGGAGAAAGGAAAGCTCACTTGGACAGAACTGGGTGGGCACGACCCCTCCGTCCTAAGGAAAGCAGGCATCAAGCTCTTGCTCTCCTTGGGACTCTATATTGTTCTTGCCCTGGCCATGGTCGGGGGGTGGATAGCCCCAATAGTGGCAGGGGCAGTAGCGGCTATTTGGACATGGTTTGTCTTTGCCGAGTTAGCCTTCGTTGCGGTGGTTCGCTCTCATGTTTCCGGGAAGCCAATCAGCCTATTCTCCGAAGACCGCTTCTGGGCCGGACTTCTGGCAGCTCTTGCCATCTTCATGATGTACTATTACTATTGATTTTGGCCTCGAGCGGAGACCTGTTCGAAAATCAGGTGAAAATTATAATGGCGAAAAGCGACCTAGACGTGAGAAGCTATTACCAATGATCTCGCCCGCCCTACTTACGACTCTCACCAAACTAAAGAACAATCGTCTCCTGTCCGGCGAGGCCAAGTCTGCCCTCGCTCCCTTTATCGGAAAGGCTGTCACACTACCACTCGCCTTAGTTTCTTCATCCCGCACCTTCGGCAATCCTTTCGATCCTGTTTACGACGATGGCCATACCCTTGTCTGCAGGCTCGAAGGCGAGGAAATCGAGGTCACCGTTCTTCTAGGATCCGAGGAAAACGATCGCGTCGAAGGTCTCGTCTCCGATGAGACATTTGAGACCAAACTCACCGTACTCGACTTCGACGCCCTTTACCAACGAGCCATCTTCGGACAGTTGCTGCCCCCCTCTTCAATTTCCGAAGAGCAGGAAGAGGTCATAGAGGAACCACAAACCCAAATCTCGACAGAATCTGAACCGCGTCCCGCGACATCTGTGGTGAGCGAATCTCCTTCTGTTTCCAAGCCTGATGAAATCCTCCTGCCCGAACCTGAGGAAATACCCCACCCCACGGACACCTCGGAGCATGAGCAACCGTCGCAAGAGGCAGAAATAGAGATTTCCACCGCTGTCGAGCCTCCCCCCCCCCAGCCAAGTCCTTCCACGGCGGACCATATTCCTGAAAAGAATCCCAAGGTGGAAACCTGCCCAAAGGGACACGGACCTCTTGAACCGATGGCGGGGAAAATGATTTGCTGGACCTGCGGTTGGCCCGAACAAAAGGAATCGGAACAAAAATCGACCCATTCCTTAAAATCCAACCGCTTGAAAAAGGACTTGGATTGGATTCGAAATAAGGGTCAAAAAGCTCAAGAAGAACGGTCAGTGAAGAAACCCAACGAGGAAAACAAAGGCTGTTCCGGTTGCCGGATCATTTTAGGGAGCTTATTCTTACTTATTAGCTTGGTGACCTGCAGCGGCGGTTCAGTTGGAGGTGGTTTTATTTTCTTACTTCTAGGGCTTGCCTGCTGTTGGCCACTTATGAAGAAATGGTTTGGCGAGAATTTAAGTGACTCTTAGTCCTAGAATAAATGAATGGTCGAGCCTACTTTTATAATTACGCCACCGACTCGGAGGAGTAACCAATTCAGCATCTCATGTCTCCGGATTTAGCGTTCGGATAGAAAGGCCCGCTCTCCTTCCCAAGAATCAACTCCCAAAAAAACAGGGCTTATTTCTTCCGATTGTTGGAAAGCTTGGCTTGCAACAAATCGTAATGAACGCGAGCTACTTGCCACATGTAGGTGCCACTGGCACGACCGAACTTGTTGGCTGCCGCGGCTCTAAGGTGCTTTAGGGCATCTTGATCCCTACCGTGCAATTCGTGAAAGATACCGACGTAAAGTTGGGCGTGAAAGAGGACACGTTCCTTGTAGTGATCGGGGAAGCCTCCCCCGTCGATCCTTCGGTATACTTCGTCTGGTTTTATATCTCCGGCATAGAGGGAATATACCCACGGATACGGTGGGCGATCCGTCTTTTCGTATTTGAGTAAGCCTTTACGGGCTACCTCCATATTTTTCAGGCGCGTTTGCGACATGAATCGCCAGATGCCGTTTTCACGGTCGACGTTGTCGTAGTTGTGATAGATTTCGAACTGATGGGCCGCCTTGTCGAATCGGCTTAGGTAATAGTATGCGATGCCAAGCCTCCAGTGAGATACGTCCAGAGCAGGATTCAGCTCGATCATCTTTTCGTAGTCTTCGGCAGATCCCTTGAAATCACCAAGGAAAAGTCTGGCATCTCCTCTTAGTGAATAGGCATCTATTGCATTGGGCTGACCTACGATCCGAGCGCTGTTCGTCTTTTCCGCCTCTTCATACTTTTTTTCGATTGCCTGCAACTCGGCGGAAGGAATCGGATGGTCGGCCAAGGCCAGACTCGAAAACACCATGGTGAAAAGGGCGAGAAGCAACGAAGATATACTTTTCATAACTCGTCCTTGAATTTTGGCCCGACGACTGAACCGTTGACGTCCCACTCTTCGATCAATCCGAAGGAAATTCCATCCTTAACGAGGGTGCGTGACTTCAATTTACCATTTGGATGCTTCTCGATTGCGGCTCCAGTGAAGGGCTTCTCCGAGTCGATCTTGTACCATAGCTGATCTTTCCTCAGCTCGAGTTCGGTTTCCTGATTCGCGACGGGTTGCTCATCAGGATCGGTAACTGAGGGACTAGGTGTTTCGATATTTCCCATGCCACACTGGCTTGGAAGAAAGAAAATGAAGGAAATCACCGCTATGGCTGCAAAAATCCACCAAAAGAAAGGCGGAAGTGAGGAACGCGCTGCGGGGAAGTCTCCCGTGGGTTCGGGTGGAGCAGGAAACTTATCGTCGGCCATGTTTAGTGTAGATATTAGTTGGTGAGAGCGAACATCAAGACATTGGCACCGATTCGAGTATAAAAAGCATGAGCGAAATTGCTGATTTCCTCACCCGAATAATATTTGAAGATTCGCCATTTCCCAGTCGGTTCTTGTACCCACAAAGGTCTTTGCCCTGGCTCGGAATAAAGAATGTCTTTAAGCCCGTCCTCTCGCTTTACTTCATAGGTACCACCTTTGAAGGAAGCCAATTTTAGCTTTTCGTTGAAACCCTCGGAAGATTCACGGATACGAAAAGAAATAGGAGGAATCCAAGCCCCGAACTCATCCTTCCCCCACCCCATCGCGCATATTGGAGAGGCCAGAACCGCGATGCGCTCCTTGACCCGCAAACCGACGAAGGAATAAGTTCCCTGCGGCCATTTCTCCCGTTCGACAAAACTTAAGACGGTTTCGGGCAACTTTTTTTGGTTTGCTTGAATTTTGAGGTCCTTGTTGTCGGGAAGACCCTTGTAGAAACTTCGGAAGAGCTCGTGGTCCCTTTGTAACGGAACGAAGACCTTTTCAGGAAAAATATTGGAAAAGAGTTCTTTGACCTCGGGTCGTTCTTCCCAAGCAGCATAACTGTGACCAAGATCACTACCGAGGAAGGAGGCTTTGATTCCTGCATCCAGATAGAGAAAACCGCCTCTCTCCAAATACTCGCGAAGGGCTTGCTTTTCGCCGTCGGAAAACTCGAGATTAGGCTGTTCGTCGCAGTTTATATAGAGGATGGGGTTTTGCAAAAGTTGCTCGTCCTCGAGGGATTGAATGAAGAGAGGGTCCGTATCGAATCGGGCCGTGGTTTCCTCGTTCATGTGTCTGAGCAAGCTAGGCAAGGCATCAGGGTAGCGACGCAAAACATTATCACTACGAAGAAGTTGAACGATACGAATGGCATCGCGAGCAGGCGGAGCGGCTTCCAGTTCGGGCAATCCGAATGATGCCGCAAGCGCTGTAAATAGGTAAAAGGCGAGTCTCATTGGGTAATTCCTCTGCTTTTAAGTTCGGCCAAGGCAAGCGGTGTGATTGAATCAGTCGGGTGTTCACTCACAAATTTTCGGATGGTTTTGACCCCCTGCACAGGGTCACCGAGCAAACCATCCAAGGCGGCGCGCTTAATGACGTACTCCTCGTCCAGCAGAGAGTTGGACATTATTTTCAGCCAACCCGGTGCGCGGAGCGAGGCAAGTGCGCGAATAGTTTGGGCTCGCACGCCGGTGTCTTCATCGATCAAAAGATCGAACGCCACTTCTTCCGCCGCATTTTGCCGAGCCGATTGTAGGGAGCTTGCCGCAAAAGTTCTCACATCCACAAAATCGCTGGATACAAGCTGCTCCATGGTCTTGAGGTCAAAGTTTCGAGATCGAGCATTGAGGTTTGCCACAATGGCTCGGCGAACAGTCTTGTCGCGGTCAGCAAGAGCGGGCAACCAAACATCGGCTCGCCCCCAGCCATTGTCGAAAGTTAATAGGCGTTGCCAAGCAATCGTGCGAATCTTGGAACTGGTGTGTTCAGTCAATTCCCTGTAGATTTCAATGGCTTCATCGCCAAAAGCGGAAACAGCATATAGAATAGTCATCACCTGCGTCGAAGCACCGGCCACGCCGAGTAGGTAGTCGCCCACTGCTTGAATGACTTTGGGATCAACTTTTTCTCCGAGACGAGCAAGTTCTACGGCGGCCATCGACAAGACTGCGGGTTCCTCGTCAATCGTCATTTTGCGAAGAATCGCACGATAACCAGGATGCCGACGATTGGAGTCTCGGGCCACAGAAACCACTTTTTTTCGGACGCCTACGTCAGGATGCCGCGAAAGTTTCTCAACGCGACGAACCACCGTCTCGGAAGGAGTGGAACTCGGCACACGATTCAAAGCAGTAAGAAGAACCCCAAGATCGGAATCGGATAACAAACGATCGAGAACTTGAGCCGACAGAGGAAGTCTCAGCGCATAATGGTATTTCAGTATGTTCTGCCTAACGATGGCATCGGGATCGAAAAAAGCCTTTCTTGCGATCTCCAGCAAATCCGCCCTCAAGGTAGCCGGCGCAGCACGAGCTACGCGACGACCATTGATTTCTACGATCTCAAAGGAAGACCTGAAGAGTCCGATGGAAAGCCTGGGAATAAGAGCCGAAACTTCGCGTCGGACTTCAACGTCGGAATCACCTAACTTGGACAGAATTTTTTCGACAAGTGGCTTTTCGTGGATGTAAAAACCGTTCAGATAAAGCTCGGCCAAGGATACGATGGCAGCTCTCCTTACACGAGCAATCCTGTCGTCCAGAGCAAAGGTAAGATAGGCTGCGGAAGCAGGACTGGGATACTTGCCTAATAGTCTGGCAGCTCCGGAACGAACATTTTCCTCGATGTGCCGTAAGTCGAGTCCGGCTTGATTAATGGTTTCCTGCGTGGAAGATCGAACTGGTTTGGGTGCCACGCTGGCGTTCGCCTCGGAAACGACGGAAGCATTTTCATCCGAAAGAAGAACGACGCTTAGATTTGGCGAAACCCGAACAGGCGCCTGCCAAGCCATCGCTTGACTGAGAGGAAGCAATCCGGCAAAGACAAATCCTTTTAGCAATTCGCTCATTGTAGTCCCGCCTGTCTGCGGAATACCCACTCTAAACCTGCGGCAAGAAAGAGAACAAGGAAGAAAATCCAGTTATCGGCGAGACTTACTCGTTCCACCCGCAAGGGAAGGTTCTCGGCCATTTTGGGTTCCCAACCAGAATCAAGTTCATCGATTTTCAAATAATCGCCTCCAGTTAATTTCGCTAGCATGCGAAGGTCGCGTTCGTTGTAGGATACGTCTATGCTTTCCTCACCTGTTTCAGCCACTCGTAAAAAGTTCTCTCTTTCCAAAGCTTCTCCATCTGGAAAAGAGAGAGAGTAAGTCACCTTGTACTCCCCCGGCGACCCGGGCAGAAAGGAACTCGCGTATCGACCTGCCACGGCACCTTCGGGATACAAATGCAGGGTCCGTTCGTAACCGTCCGGACCTTCTACCTTGGCCTCGACCAAGGCGTCATGGGAAGGCTCAAAGTCCGCCCCCAAAGTTTCGACAGCGAGGTCGACGGACTTTCCTCTTTCTCGCGGGCGATTTTCGTCTTCGATGCGCAACCTTTCCTCGCCGCCGGAACCAAGCCATTCCGCAAGAGCAGTCCAGAATTTCCGAAATTCCTTGCCGTCCTTCTCATCACGCAGAGGTCTTCGCCAGTCGTGAGGCGAACCCCAGTACCCTACCCGCCCCGCGCCATACGCTTGCAGAACGAGCACGGCCTTCCCATTTGCTCTTGAAACAACAACGCCCCGAGCGGCTGGATTTTTCTCGGTTACGAAAAAACCGGGAAGGCGACCCGGTAGAAACGGTTTCATCTTTCCGGCCTCATCCTCGGGTGCAAAAATCGGTTCATCCAAAGCAACAAGCGAGCGGTCCTCTTTTCCGAGAAATTCCTCCACTTCGCGAACCGGTGCGACGCCCCCAAGCTTTTCGCGAGCCAATTCCGCAGGTCCGAAGAGCAATAGTCCACCACCCCGCCTGTGGACGAATCGCTTCAATCCACCCACTACAGTGTCATTCAAATCACTGAAAACGGTGGCGTCCAGAATGACGGTGTCGAAGTCCATCCAGAACTCAGGGTCTTCGGGCAGTTCCGGCTTAAGGTCTTCTCCAAAGGCATGAAAAGTTTTCTCGCCCATTCGTATAAGGGCTCGAAAGTCAAAACGTTCGTCGGACGCCAAAGTTCTCTTGAGGAAAGGATAGAGCGGATGGACCCTATTTGAAAAGTATAAGGCGGTCACGACTTCGGGTGGCTGCACGAGTACCAGAAGCGAATCCGAATCATTCGAAGGGTCGCGATCGCCCAATGGCGGTTCCACCGTCAATCGATATCGAGCCGGGCCTGCCGCCTCGGGAATAATGGGAACGAAGTCCACACGTTTTTCCTCACCGGAATCTAAACTGACAATGGTTTCCAAAAGTTGCTTTTCGCCTTGTAGCAGGCGTACCTTAGTTGATGTTTTCTTGGCGAAATCATTACGAACCAAAGCACTAAGCTTCAGCTCCTCCTTCGCGATGGCTCGGGGAAGGCGATCGGCAAAACTAACGGAGACGTCGCCCGCGGCACGAGCTTCACCGACTCCAACCACGTTTACGGGAATCCCTCTCGCGCGAAAATCCTTGGCCACCTCCAAAGATGAGCTTCCCTGATTGTTGCGACCATCGGAAAACACAATGACAGCCGCTGGAACATCGGAGGCGTTAACTTTTGCAAGAGTCTCGCGGAGAGCTTCGCCCAGTGCAGTCTTATTGCCTGCCGAGGGACGGGTCCAAGCCGAGGGACGGAGTGTATCGGTTCTTTCGTCGAATCCGAACCCCTCCACCTTTTCGTGTCGCTGCCGGGCTCGGGAAATCCAGCTGTCAGGGGAAGAAGCGTCCAACGCCGATTTGATTTGATCTGCCCGAGATGGTCCATCCTTAAGGTCCTTTGTGAGCATACTTCCGGAAAGATCGGCCAAGGCGACCAAACGATAGCGTTCCGCATCAGGAGAAGTAGTTTCCCAGTAAGGTCTAAGAAGAAGAAATGCAAACAAGGCCAAGGCTACGGAACGCAGGGCGATGACCATTCGTCGGGTAGGATCCGTAGCGGATGCACGTAATCCGGAAAAGTGGTATATGGCGGAAGCAAGCAATAAAATGCCGGCAATACCCAACCACTCGGGAGGAGCGGGCCAATCGAAACCCATCTTAATTCCCTTCCGCGATACGACGGAAGTATTCTTCGACTTGCCGTTTGTACTTGCGCGGAGCAGCAGTCGTTTCGTGGTTGCGGCGCAGGCGTTCCTCGACGGCTTCCTTCCAGAAGAATTGCTCGACTAGTTCCAAAGCTTGAGCTACCGCGGCGGAAGCGGCGGAACGAGCCTGGCTAGGGTTTTCATCAATGGCGACTTGCTCGAAAAATTGAGTAAGGTTTCTTACGCGTTCATCGGATTCACCTCCTGGTAAATCACCTATAGCCTTGGCGAGTTCATCACTGCGTTCCTTAAGTTGTTCATCTCCCAAGCCGGGTAGTTGTCGTTGGGTATCTCGAAGTTTTTTAGCCAGTTCGGCGAGTGCTGCGTTACCTTGATTTTGAAGTTTTCTCTTAACGTCCGCCAGGTCTTCGGCAACATCCTCTAGTTCACCGGCAACCTTATCCTCCTCCCGTTTGGCTTGTGGGAAAGCTTCGTAAAGCAAGGCATTCGAGGCCCTTTTCCCGGATTTTTCGATACCCTTCCCACGAGCCTCACGAGCGGAGCGGAAAAGATCTTCGGTGGCGTTCTCGTTTAGATCGCGAAGGGCCATTCCCGCTTGCTCGATCTTGGACAGCAAATCTTTAGCTTCCTCGTTGATTCCGTCCTGCTCTCCCTTGAGAGGTTCGCCACTTCCGGCTCCGGCAGCTTCTGTCTTTTCAGCGTTTTCACGTTGGCGTTTGGCCAAGCCCTTGCCTTGGCTTTCGAGTTGGCCCAGCATATCAGCGGCGATCGAGGACATCTTGCCTTCGATTTCACTGATCGCATCGCTCAATGCCTCGGCAGCCAAGTCGCCATGTGGTTTGGCTTTCTGGGGATCATCTTTGCCAAGCTCGCCTTTGGAATCCTGCATTTCCTTACCGGCTCGGTCGAAGGATCTAACGTCGCCAATTCGACCCGACTTCCCGTAGAAGTCGTCACGCAACTCTTCGGTGTCTTCTTGTATTTCATCTTGTTCCTTGGCCAGTTCACGGTTCGGTTCGCCTTTGCGTCCGTTGCGGGATGCTCTTCCGATTTTCGAATTCAATTCGTTTTGACGTTCCTTGAGGTCTCGAGCCTGTTCGAGGGCTTCGCCCAATTGTTTCAACTCCTCTGCAGGATCGGATGGTTCACCTTGTTCTTCAGATGGTTCCTGCTTGTCCGCAGTCTCCTCTTGTTTTTCACCTTTTTTACCTTTCCCTTTGCTCTTCATCTTTTGCTGCTTGCGAATAAGCGCATACATCAAAACTAATTTGCGAAGAGTTTCCTCGGAAGGCTCTAGCGATTCCTTCAGTTCGTTGTCGCCTGCGAAGATTTCGGTCTGCTCGATATGAAAGGTAGCTTCGTTGAGAAGTTCCCCTAAGTCGATGCCGTCGACGGAAGGGAATTTTCCATCATTTTCGTCATAGACCTTTGTCATGCCATGCTTGAGACCAAGCGCATCTGCAGAAATGGCAATGGATCGTCGTTCCCGTTCTTCCCCCTCCTCGCCTAGGGCATCGTAAGTGGAACGAATGATTTGCTTAGTCTGATTAATGAAGTCGCGGATGGGAATTTCCTTTTGCTCGGCCGCCATATCACCACCATCGCCTTCGATTTCCTCACCTTCAGGAGGCAAAATTTCAATAAAGTAGATTTCAGACCGTGCTTGCTGACCCTCCGGTTCTTTGTTGTCGGTAACGGTGGCGTGATAGGAAACCACATCGCCGACAGCCAAACTCAATTCGCTAAGGTCAATAATGTAAGACAAAGTCTTTTCCCTTTCCACGGGATCCAGAAAGACATTGACCGATTCTTTTTTTCCACCGTGGGAAACGACGACCTCGGCTTTGGCGACCCCGTAATCGTCGGCGGCAAAGATTTCCATAAGCAACTGTCCGTCGGAGGGAACTTCAAGATCCTTGGCGGGCTCGGTGATCTCAACTACGGGAGGTTTGTCGGGAATTACGGAGAAGACGAATTCTTCATGTTCCACGGCATCACGCTGAGGGAAATCGGAATCCTTCAAGGCAAGACGTCCGGACCAATTCTGGCGGAGCACTCTATTGAGTTCGAAAAAACCTTCGTCATTGCAAGCGAGCTCGCTGCTGGAATTGACCTCGGAGAGAATGTGAGCGACGACGTGCGGCGGAGTCGAGGCGACCTGCAAAGACAACTCGATGTGACTGCCCTCGGGTACTCGCCGCTGACCAAATCCGACTTCCTCGAAGGCATCCAGCCCCGTGTAGGAGGGAGGAGTAATGCCCCAACGAGCCTCTTCCAACACGGGAGGGTCAAAGGGATTGAGTTTTTGCCAATCTCCCTCAATGGAGAGGGTGACTATCCTGTAGATAAAAGGTTCCGCCAAACCCGGAACGACATATTCGAAACGGCCAAGAGTGGTAGTCTCGAGCATTTCAAGACGCTCGACCTTACCGTTCTCCTCGAACTCGATGAATGCATTCTTTTTACCGCGGTGTCCCCGGGTGACGTCGGCAAACACGGAGACGTCGGTACCGCGAGAAAATTCATAGGAAGCAGGATGTTCCTTCGCTCTGGTCTCCCCCGTTTTCGTGGTGAATACCGAAAGTCCAGGTTCATCCAACAAAGAGTCAAAGGTCTTTTGCAGAGGGCTTCGTTCAAAACTCCATGCCGTAAGAAGACTGCCCGCTAGTAAGCCTGCCACAACTGCGCTCCAAAAACGACCACCCGGACGGGCGCCGCGTTCCCAAGATATCGTTTCCGCTCGTTGCTCCGCCTTCTCCAAGACCCGGCGCTCCATGTAGGTATACTCTTCACGATCACGGTCGTGAAGGTCCACGGCGCAGTTAAGGAGATCCATCAGCTGAGGATTACCCTTCTCTACATCGATCGCTACCTGCTCAGGATTTGGCCGAGCCGACCAAGCCCGCCATGAAAGGAGAAGAAAAACCAAAGCAGTTAATCCAAGGGCAACAAAGACGTATTTGACCGCTTGGGATTCAAGAATAGGAAAAGCCGCATCGTAAGCATCAAGCAATAGAGCCAAACCCGGCCATGTAACGAATGCCGCAGCCAAAGCAACGGTCATTCTGGAAAAAGCCACTAACCGAGCTTCTCTGCGAAGAATGTTAAGAAATTCAGGCATTTACCGTTTCCTTTTGAAGTGCTGTTGTTCTACGTGGCCTAGACCAAAGATACTCAACAATAAAAAGAATCACCGCCGCTATTGCAAACCACAACCACAGGGACTTGCTATCTTCTTCGTCGAGATCTTCGCCGGCAGTGAGCACCTTGCGTGAAATGGATCCTGCTCCAAGGCTTTCCCTGGTTTCAACCGGTTCCATAACCTCGGCAATGCTTTCGGAGGGAGCGAGGGCAACTTCCACAAAGCGGTCCCGAAAACGAAACGTTCCCGGCTTTTCAGCGCGAAAAGTCTCCTCGCCGTCCACCAAGGTTTCGCCGGATTCCAAGCGCGGCCAAGACCGGTCGATCACACCCTTGGAACCACGAACGAGCTCCATGAGCAGCGGCAGGAAACTATTTCTCATGGGAAGATCCGTCCACCTGACATTTAGGCGATAAGGGAAAAAAGTGAGTTTGCCCCCCTCCGGAGAAATGCGCTGAACAACAAAGGGGTTGCCTTCCGTGGACTGAAGTGGCGTGGAAACTCCCTCAGCCTTCGCAGGTCGGACGAGACCGTACCTGTAAACACCAGTCAAATAAAGGTCTCGAGCGGCTTTACCTGAAAAGGTTTTGGCCAAGTGAGAGCCAGGTTCTAAGGCCGAGATTCGGAACGGTTCACGAGTAGCGCCGGCACCACCTACCACCCGAACGAATCCGAGATCGAGAAGATCGGCATTACGTAATGTCGAAACAGAAGCGGCAAAAGGCTCCGAAGGGGTCACGATTACAAAACCGCCGCCTTTGACGTAGGTCCTTAATGTGTCCTCAAGCTTTTCTTCGGCAAACCATGACCCTATTCCGGTCACGATGAGCAAGTCCAGTTCGCTCGTAAGGTCACCGATTCGGAGCCCATCGGCATTTTCCTGAACGGAAAGCCAGCGGTTCCACCCGTTATCTCCGGCGCTCTCGATGGCCACTTTGAGAAATTCTCGCTCCTCGATGGTTTCTTCTGTTTCGTTCGTCGAACTCCAAAATCCGAATCTCCTGGGCGGAGGAGCTTTCAGCCAAAGATGGCGAATATTGTCCAGGGCTAGCTCGTCTTCAACCATTAGTTTGAGGATGGCAGAAGCGAAATCTCCTTCGGGTAGAATGAATTGAGCTTGAGTAGCACCATTCGCTGGAACAGAGATTGGCTTTTCTTCACGAATTTCACCGCCGGCTTCAATTGAGATAGTGGTCTCGAACGGTTCGTTGGAAGAATTACGAACCACAGCCCATGCCCTCACTTTGCCGGGACCGGCGGGAGCAGCCTTGGCCTCGGCGAGCGAGAGGTTTCCCTCACGTTTCATCCCAACCTTTCTGGAATGACCCACGGGGAGGAGGTCTACCGTTATCCCTTCCTCGTCGAGACGACGGTAAGTGGCCTGCCAGTCCGAACGCTGAAAGTCGGATACTAAAACTAAATTTCGTTCCTTAGCCCCGGAAGAAAAAAGCTTTGCAGCTCGATCAATACCTGACTGCGGGTTGCCACTCCCATAACCAGTTGTGGCTTGTGAAATGGCACTTCGTACAAGGCCGACCTCCTCGGTCGGAGCGATTTCCGCCATTACGCCGGAACCGAAACCGACGTAACCTACTTGACCCTCGATGTTCTCGAGAAGTGCATCGAGCCTGTTCTTTGCCTCGGATAGACCGGTCCAACCAGACATACTCGGAGAAAGATCCAGAGCGATTACTGTTTCACGTCCTACTTTGGTGGCAGCAGGTGGAGATGATTCTTTCCAATAAGGATCGGCAAAGAGGCAGGCCAAGACCCCAAAAAGCATGATCCTAGCCAGTAAAAGCAGCCAATCGGTTGGCGTTTTTCGACCTGTTCTGGGAATACGAGCAGGCTTGATGAAACGCAGAGAGGGGAAGAGGAATCTATTAGTAACCTGCCTGTACGCCATATGAGCAATGACGGGCAAGGCCAAGGCAGCAAAAGCCCAGAGGGCCATTGGTTGCACGAAGGTCAGCATATGAGAAAAAGATTTAAAACCTTAGAAATGTAAGCGTCGTAGAGCCCGTACTTTGCCTTCATGCCAACCTCTCTACGCTCAAAGTGATCCGTAGCGCATACAGAGAAAACGATGTAGCGCGTGTCCGAGATGCGCATCCGTCGTAAGGCTTTCGAACTCTACGTTGACTAATGCGAGATTGTCGTTCAGGCGATCGAGAAAGTCGTTCATACCGGCCTTATAATCCTTTCTTATGGCTGGAGGAGAGGTAGAGATTTCATGCGCCCCCTCCATCTCGGAAAATCGAAGAGCCTCAGAGTTAGGAAGGTCAAGCTCGTCGGGATCGAGGGTTTGCAGGCAAAGACATTCATAGCGGGCGGAAGTGGCGAATCGCAAATGCTCAGGCAATTCCTCTTCCGCTTCCAGAAAATCAGACAAAAAAACAACGAGACTTTTTCCCGGAAGACCTGTGGAAAGAGTATCCCAACTGCTTCGGTGATCATTTACTCCTTCTGCTTCAAGGCCCGCGAGCGCGGTGAAAATTCGGTTGAGATGTCCGCTGCCGCTTCTGGGCTGAAGCCATTCCTTCGCCTCATCGGAATACGCGAAAAGGCCCACGCGATCCCCTTGCCTATTGGCAATGTAGGCAAAGCAAGCGGCCAACATGCAGGCGTAGCGAAGCTTACTACAGGGAGACCTAGAGCCTTGATATCCCATTGAGGCACTGGTATCCAGAACAAGATAACAAGTTAGGTTGGTGTCCTCTTGAAAGCTTTTGGAAACAAGCTCACCTCGTTTGGCGTAGACCTTCCAATCAACCAGCTTCAAGTCGTCCCCGGATGAGTATTCGCGATACTGAAAGAATTCGCTGCCGCGACCGTGCCTTTGGCTGCGATGCATGCCCGGTAAAGCTCCGTCAACGACGATACGGGTAAGTAAGGAGTAATCCTCGATGGACGCCAGATGAACGGGGTCCAACAGTTCCGTCTCGACGGGCATCCAGTCTAGACGGATTCGGGAACTTGTTCGAGCAAACGATCGATGACGTCATCCGAACTGATGCCTTCGGATTCAGCAAGAAAGCTGGTCAAGACTCTGTGTCGGAGGGCCGGCTTCGCCATTACTCGTACGTCTTCACAAGATACGTTGGGCCTTTCTGCGAGCAATGCTCGTGCCTTCCCGGCAAGGATCAAGGCTTGCGAACCACGGGAACCCGCTCCCCACTTTATACGCTTCTTAACCCATTCGTCTGTGTCGGCCAAAGTCGGACGCGATGCAGCGGCCAAGCGAACGGCGTAGGAAACAACGTTTTTGGATGCCGGCAGTTCGCGAGTAAGAGACTGCAAGGTTTGGATGTCGTCACCATCGAGAATGGATTCAGCACCTTCTTTCGGAGCGCCGGTCGTGTTCGAAACCATACGGATTTCTTCATCGATCGGGAGGTAATCGATAATCGGATTGAGAAGAAAACGGTCGAGCTGAGCCTCAGGCAGAGGATAGGTACCTTCGAGTTCGATGGGATTTTGCGTAGCCAGGACAAAGAAAGGCTGCTCCAAAGGTCTAGTAGTGCCTGATACCGTGACTTGCCTTTCTTCCATGGCCTCGAGCAAGGATGCCTGAGTCTTGGGAGGCGTACGGTTTATTTCGTCGGCCAGGACTACATTGGCGAAAATAGGCCCCAGAGAGAAACGAAAAGCTTTTTTGCCCGTTTCGGGATCCTCGTCCACGATTTCGGACCCCACGACGTCGGCGGGCATCAAGTCGGGCGTGAACTGAATTCGCTTGAAAGAAAGGTCCAATGCATCGGCGACGGTCTTCACCAGTAATGTCTTTCCCAGACCAGGGATACCCGTCAAGAGGCAGTGACCGCGAGCCAAAAGGCTCACGAGAAGCTGCTCGATGACATCGTCTTGCCCAATAATCACCTTGTGAATTTCATCAAGGAGACGTTGGTGAGTTTCCTTGAGGCGTTTAAGTGCAGTCTCGGCAGTTGCTGAATCGGTCATTTATACAAAACTACGGATAGTTTCCGGATTAAAAAGTTATTAAAGCATTTGCGCCGGAATTCCCCGGAACCTTCAAACCTAAAATAGATGGAAATGCACCTTAGTAGCTTTGCCCCGTTAAGGACAAGAGGCGATCCCATTCGCCTACGAACTTTTCCAGATGTGATTTGCCGCCCTCGATTTCCTCCTCAAGAAGTTCACGAACAAGGTTTTGTTCGCGAATGTAAGCATCGCTAGAAAGCAATCCCGAGAAGTGAGCCACCCTAGCCCAAAGCAAGTGGGTGGTAAAGGCGTCGAATTCATTATACTCGACGATTTCGGACAAACCTCCATCCAACCATATGTCAGCAACGGACCCACCACTAACGTCGATTTTACCCGGAATCCCACTGAGAGTCGCAGCTTGATGCAGTGAGGGACGGTCACGAAACTGCCCGAGAGAATCCGCTAAATCGACGCTGTAGGTACTGTTTCTTGCATCAAAATAGTCGACGCCCTCCCATGGTTTGCTCGGTCGGTCCGAAAAACCGAATCCGGGCAAGCCGTTGACAATGGCACGTTGAACGATGATCGGAACATCTGCTTGGGCCGAATTATAGCCGACAAGTTGTGGCTTTCTTCGACCTACGGATTTCATGAATGCAATGAGGATGGATTTCTCCTCCACCTTACTCGCATCTGAGCAATCCGCAGGAAGGGAAACCAGTTTTAGGGTAGGTTCTCCACCCGGCGGGCTTTCTCGAAGAATTCCGGCCAAGGACACGATCCGGCAAAGAATGGTCTTCAGGTACGGTTGTAAGTCCGGATCCTTACTGCCCGCTCTCTCTCTGGCTGCGGCCCAAAGGGACTCGCATGCCGCTCTGGCATCCTCCCCGGGACCATTGGCAGGAGCGGCATCATAGAGAATTTCACCCGCCTTTGGGTCAGGAATCCACTCCACGTCAAAGGAGAAAACTGAGTTGGCAATATTTTTCAGCATAAGGTGATTCTCCTTTCAAGAGTTGTTAAGCTACTGACGTTGAGGCAGCGAAAAAATGTTCAGCCTTTTCGAAGCCTTCAGGAATTGTAATTATTTCCGCCCTCTCTTCATCGACGAGCAACGTGTGTTCGAAGTGAGCCGATGGCATACCGTCTACCGCCAAAGCGGTCCATCCGTCTTCAGCCATCTTAACCTTTGAACTTTTGGTGTTCACCATGGGCTCGATGCATACAGCCATGCCTTTTTTCAATCTGGGACCGGAACCCGCTTGGCCATAGTTTGGGATTTGAGGGTCTTCGTGAAGTGTCTTGCCAACCCCGTGTCCCACGAAATTCGTTATTACCGCAAAGCCTGCATCTTCGACGTGGTTCTGGACTGCCCTGGAAACATCCCCCACCCTGTTTTTGTGAACGGCTTGATCGATCCCGAGGAAAAGGGACTCTTCGGTGATTCGCATCAAACGTTCCACGTCAGGGGAAACTTTTCCTACGGGCACCGTTCGACAATTATCGCCAATGTAACCATCACAAGAGATGCACACGTCCACGGAGATAATGTCCCCCGACTCCAGCCTTCTTTCGGGCAAGCCAATACCGTGAACAATTTCCTCGTTGACAGACAAACAAGTATAACAAGGAAAAACCTTGGAACCGGCTCTGTAGCCCCTGCAGGCGCTTGTGACACCCACTTCCTTCATCAGTTTCCCCCCGGCTTCATCCAAATCCAAAGTGGAAATCCCCGCTTCCACCATGGCGCACAACTTGTGCAACACAGTAGCAGCGGCTCGTCCGGCTTCGCGCATTTTTTCCTTTTGCTTAAAAGTCTTGCAGATCACGGAATCGTTAAAACACGGTAAAAGTAAAACCGAGCAATCCTAAAGGGAATCTTTCGATAGAAAGGTTTGGGGTTTACTGCCCTGCCAATGCCCCAAAAGGATGGCTCCTATCAAGAGCTGCAGCATGTGATAGACTATCAAAGGAAACAGCAGAAAAAACAGTCTGGGATGTTCAAGCCCAAAAAGCAACTGGCCCATAGGCAAGCCCACGGCCAAGGATTTTTGTGAGGAGCAAAAGAAGGCGGGCAGTCGCCTATTTCGTTCAAATCCCAATAGCCCCGACAATCCCCATGTAGAGCACTTAACCCAGACAAGCAATATAGTCGCCCACACCAGCACCTCCCAGTCAATTGCCACCGAGCCATTGCCTGACCCAAGGAAACCTTGGCAGAAACCAGCATAGGCGATGAAGAGTACGCAACCATAGGAGAGATTACGCAGGGATCGTTTGTGACGAGCAGAAGTTTGATTACCGAGGATTCTGCGAAACCAGAGACCTACGCAAAGCGGTGTAAGTATGAGTCCAAGCAACTTCGCAAGGAATTCGCTGAAAAAACTATCGGAAGATTCTTTAACCATGGTGATACCCTCAATCGGGAAAACAAAAAAGGCGCACCACAAGGGCACTGCAATTATCCCCAAGAGATTGGAAAGCGTAGCGTTGAAAGTTGCGGCAACTGAATCTCCACCCGAAACCGAAGTGTAAACTATAGCGGTCGAAATGGTTGTGGGGAGGATTGCGAGGAATAGGAATCCGGGAGCCCATGGAGCTGAAATCATCTCCGAGACAACTAACCCTAAGATTGCCAAAGGAAACAAGACGAAGGAAAAAAATTGTATGAAAAGATGAAGTCGCCAGTCACCTAATCCTTGCCGTAATTGGCCCAGAGGCAGATTAATACCTTGTAATAAAAAGATTAAGGCCACGGCTGCCATTGTCGTAACTTCAGGCTTCAACAGCCCTTCCGGTTTTCCACCCTCGGGCCAGTACCAAGCGAGAGCCAAGGCTCCTAGAAGCCCGAATGTAAAACCCTGTCCTTTAGGAAAGACTCGCATGATTTGAAGATTTCCTGTTTTTGAAGCCATCCCCTTTCTTGCGCAATTATAAGTTTCTACCAATAGAGAAAAAGGATAACAATTTTCATTCACTTTAACAATGTCGACTGTTCGAGCCATAACTTTTGATGCCGCAGGCACGCTCATGCGGCCTTGGCCTTCCGTAGGGAACGTCTATGCGGACGCCGCTCGATGCCGAGGTTATGCAGCCGAAGACCGCGAGATAAACGAGCGCTTCCATCGCGTTTTTTCCGAGATGCAGTCTAACAAGGGCACACTCGATGTAGACGAAAGGGCTTTCTGGCGTATGATCGTGGGGCGCACCTTCGAAGGATTCTGCCCAAAAGAAATTCACGATTCCCTGTTCGAGGAACTCTGGGAAACTTTTGCCGAGGGAAAATGCTGGCGGCTTGCCGACGGAGTAGTCGACACCCTTAAAGTTCTTTTGTCGCGTGGCTATCGTCTGGCAGTACTTTCGAACAACGATTCCCGTCTTCGTCTCGTTCTTCGCGACCTTGGTTTAAGCGGACTATTTGAAGAACTGTTTATTTCCTCCGAGATTGGTTTTGAAAAACCTTCGAAGAAAATTTTTCAAGAGGTGGAACGAGTGCTGGGAACCACATCCAAGGATATGTGTCATCTTGGAGACAGCTATTCTAGGGATGTACAAGGTGCCTTGTCAGCGGGTTGGCGCAGCGTACTTTATTCTGAGAAGGAACATGAATCGCCCAAGAACATACTAAGAATAGAGAGTTTTCGAGAACTTCTCGATCTTTTGCCATGAAGGAGATTGAGGTTCTTGATGCGCTGGCTAGCTTGTCTCATTTGGATGGGCCGTTGATGGTCGGCACCGAGCAAGGAAGAGGGTTCGTCGCCTATCTCGACTTTGCAGAAACCTTGACCCTGGATTCGATCAATAGTTCAGAGCAAATCGGCAAGCTGGCTGAAACGGTTTCACCCTCGGGGTTGTCCTTTTCCGGTTGGGTAGGATTCTTCGGATACGAATTCCTAGCCAAACATGCAGGTATTCAGCTTAGGGCTGACCGCGACATTTCGGTTCCGGAGGGTTTTTTCGGCCGCCCGCAAACGATCTTACGCTTGAGGGAGAGTCTTATAACCATAGAGTCAACTCTACCTGATCGCGAAGAGGAACTAGCCTCAAGTTTGTTAAATCCTATGGTTCCGACCCCCTCGGCGAATTCCGTAGAGATCATTTGCAACCTTTCCTTCGAAGATTATCAGAAGGTATTCGCCACTGCTCGAAATGCCATTCTCGACGGGGAGACCTACCAGATAAAGATTTCCCAGCGTCACGAAGCCCGAATCTCGATCGATCCCATCGACGCCTTTCGCCGTCTTCACGCCGCGAATCCTTCTCCGGAAGCTTTCTTGATTCGCCAACCTGAATTTGCAATCGTCAGTTGTTCCCCTGAAACGGTAATCGATAAAACGGACGATAAAATCGTAACTCGCCCCATCGGCGGAACTCACGAACGGAAATCCGGTATTTGCGACAGCGAAGCAATCGCCCGTTTTCTTGGTGATTCCAAAGAAGTAACCGAGCACAACATGCTGGTCGACCTCCAACGAAACGACCTTTCCGCAGTCTGTGAACCCGGAAGCGTCCGGATAGCTCGGTTTCGAGAAGTGGAGACCTATGCCCACCTCTTTCACCTCGTGTCCACGATCGAGGGACGGCTTCGTTCCGATTGTGATCTTGCAGACCTCCTTCGAGCCATGCTTCCGGGAGGAACCATCACGGGATGCCCAAAGATTCGTACGATCGAAATCATCGACTCGCTCGAACCCTCTTTTCGAGGGCCATACACAGGGAGCTTTGGCACTATTGGAGACGATGGTTCGATTCGACTCAATCTCATCATTCGGGCTCTCTTGATTCTAGAAGATCGTTGCTTTGCCCAAGCGGGCGGCGGCATAGTCGTGAATTCCTCTCCGAAATACGAATACAACGAAAACGGAGTAAAGGCACGTGCCCTGCTTGACCTGTTGCGATGATCCTCCTCGTTGACCACAAGGACTCCTTCACCCGAAATCTCGAGCATCTGCTCTCAGACTTTGAGGAAGTCGTGGTGCTCGATCGTCTCGAGGCTTCCGAAGTAGCAAATTCAGAAGAATCGAGGATGGTCGTTTTTTCACCCGGCCCCGGAAAGCCCGCAGACTATCCGGAGACTCAGGCGCTTTATCACCAACTGCGTGGTAAAAAACCAATCCTTGGGGTTTGCCTGGGCTTTCAGCTTATCCTTGAGGAGGAAGGGGCTCACATCGTTCGACAACCGCAAGTCCTCCATGGAGTGAAAACCGAAATCGAAACAGATCCCGAATCCGTCACCTATGCCGGTATCGAGCCCCCCGTAAAGGTCGGTCGCTACCACTCGCTTCAAGTCGAATCAGCAAGCCTTTCACTTTTGCCGACGGGCATTCGGACCACTGCTCGCGATCGCGTCCGCAACGTTCCCCTATCCTTCGAGGATTGCGAAAGACACCTCTTCGGCATGCAATACCATCCCGAATCTTTTCTTACTAGTCATGGTCAAGCCATTCTCGCCAACGTCATCCGCTATTGCATGGGATAGGGACGGTGCTTCCGTCACTCCTCCGCAACCTTGGGGTTGCAAGGGAGCCTTCACTACTATTCGAGTGGAAGGTGCCTCGCCCACCCCTCTTTTCCTCCATGCTCACCTCGCTCGCTTGGAGGAATCCGCATGCCTGCTCGAGATAAAGGCCATCGTTTCCCAAGTACAGATTCGCAAACATATAGAGACCTTCCTTCACTCGACACAATTTCCCACGCCATTCCTCGTTCGCGTTTGCCTCCACGAGGATTGCCTCGCTCTCTATGCCCGACCGGCCAACCCGACCGATCCCGAGCTGTCCGCGAGGATACTCCGGCACCTTCGACCGGTGCCCGAAGCAAAGTCAACTTTCGACAAGGAATTGTACGGACGCCTTGGTGAACTAGACATTGGAAAGGAAGATTTTCTAATCGTTCATCCGACTGACGACCGAGTCCTAGAAAGCGCGACCTCAAACCTCCTCTTCGCCCAAGACAACTATCTCGTTATTCCCGAGGAAGACATTCTTCCGGGCATCGTTCTTTCCCAACTTCTTTTAAGTAAAAACACCTTCGAGATCGAACGACGTTCACCAACTCTCGACGAACTCGTCGACTTTAATGAAATTATCCTCTGTGGTTCCGGTCGCGAGGTCGTCTCTCTCGCAACCATTCCTGAAGTCCGTTGGCAACGCTCTTCCCAAAAAAACCTATTGAAACTCCAAAAAACCTACGAAACAGTTAAAGTTGGAGAATGAAACAACATAATTTCAACGGACAAGACTTTCGCATACGGTATCCAGCCGTCATGGGAATCCTGAACGTAACACCCGATTCATTTAGCGATGGTGGTCGACACCTAGAGGTTGCCAAGGCAGTCGATAGAGTTTGGCAAATGCTTGAGGAAGGAGCCCAATTCATCGACGTCGGAGGCGAGAGCACTCGTCCGGGCAGTGACTCAGTTTCCGTTGACGAGGAACTTCGTCGGATCATGCCTGTGATCGAAGCTCTACCATCGGACGAGTGTGTCATCTCCATAGACACCACCAAACCTGATGTAGCCCGAGCCGCCCTAGAGGCGGGAGCCCATGTCGTCAACGATGTATCGAGCGGGTCCGACACCACCCTCTTCGACCTCGCTGAACGCCATCAAGCAGGGTATGTCCTAATGCACGCCCAAGGCTTGCCCAAGACCATGCAGAACGCTCCCGCCTACGACGACGTAACAGGCGAGGTTCTAGCCTTCTTCAAAGGGCAAGCAAAACGTCTCGCCGACAAAAAGTTACCCAAGGTATGGATGGACCCCGGAATCGGCTTTGGCAAGGCCCTCGATCACAACCTCGCCCTCATACAAAACCTCGACGCCCTGTGCGACGATCGCTGGGGCATTCTTATAGGGGCATCCAGAAAATCATGGATAGACCATCTATGCGGTGCTCCTAACCCCAAGGACCGCTTGGGCGGTTCACTCGCAGCCGCTATCGAAAGTGCTCGTAAGGGCGCCGAAGTCATCAGAGTTCACAATGTCCGAGAAACCGTACAGGCATTGGAAGTCATCAACACCTTGAATGGACCATTTTCTTAGTATTTGCTTTTGCCTTTTTCGTCCACCGACATTCAGTTAAACTATTTGAAAAACATGGGAAGCATTCAATTGAAAGGAATCGAGGTGATGGCTCGAATTGGTCTGCTGGAGGAGGAACTGCTTGCCCCGCAGGATCTAATCGTCACGGTCGAACTTGAGTACAATTTCGAGAAGGTACGGAAAACCGACGAATTGTCGGACGGCATCGACTATCGCGAAGTGATTGCTTTCATTAAGAAGTTTGCCACTGCCTATGATGGCAAGATGCTGGAGCGATTCGCTCAAGTGCTCGCAGAAAGCTTAAGAGAAGCGTTTCCCGTAAGCAAGGTTGGGCTCAGCGTTGAAAAGCCTCGATATACAGGTAAATTAGGTCTTCGTGAAATCAAGGTGCAGGTTGAAACTTGAAGCTTTCGTTGGATTGGGGGCGAACCTTGGGAATCCTCGGAGGACTTTCGGGAAGGCTTTGGATTTGGTTTCCGTATTTGGAGATGTAATTGCCGTTTCACGCCTATATCGTTCGTCGCCTTACGGTTTTCAAGACCAACCCGACTTCGTGAATGCGGTAGCCAAAATCCTTACGGAACTTTCTCCTCCAGACTTCCTTCGCCAATTGCACGGGGTCGAAGATGCTCTAGGAAAAGAGGTGATTCACGCAAATGGTCCTCGTATGATCGATCTCGATCTGCTCCTGCACGGTGACATGATCATAGAAAGCGAACAGCTCTCGCTCCCTCATCCCCGAATTCCCGAACGCGACTTCGTTCTAGTGCCATTGGTTGAGATTGCTCCCGATCATTGCCACCCGGTTACCGGCGAAAGAGTGAGCGACATGCTTCAGAATCTTGAAAACCGTCATCTCTTAGACCATCCCGAAGATTGGTTGCCCGATATATTGAGTTTGAAAGGAGATATTACCAGCTAGCAAGTTTTCAAGAATGAATCACTCAAGGAAAAATGATGTTGCATTTGAGACAAATTCTCTTGCGCGCTCTCAGAGACGATATTTAAATTTGAATGATTCATAGATAATTTGTCCAACGATTGAATTATAATGAATAAATTATTCTATAACATCCTCATAGCGCAGAAGAGAAAATGATGTTTAATTTTTAGAAGAACGATACAAACTTCATGAACAAATTCTACCTTCTTGGTATTCTATCGATTTCTCTCAGTTTGGGATTGTCCGGAAAAATCCCGGAATTGATAAAGTTCAATCGAGACGTACAGCCGATCCTGTCCGGCAAGTGCTACCATTGTCACGGCCCGTCGGAAAAATCAAGGAAAGCGAAACTGCGACTAGACATCCAAGAGTCGGCATTTGACGACAGAGACGGTATTCGTGCCATTGTGGCGGGAGATTTGGGAAAAAGCGAGCTATGGCATCGAGTGCTTTCCAAGGATCCCGACGAAGTAATGCCTCCACCCGAAAGCAAGAAAGATCTAAGCGAGCGTGAAATCACCATCTTAAGGAAATGGATTGAGCAAGGAGCCAAGTGGGAGGGGCATTGGTCGTTCGTTTCCTTGAAGAAGCCTGAGCTGCCCAAAGTGAAAAATGTCAGTTGGCCAATCAATCCTCTAGATCATTTCATTCTCGCCACTCTGGAGAGGAATGATCTGCAACCCTCTGCGGAGGCTGACCGCAGAACTTTGATTCGACGACTCAGTTTCGATCTCACCGGACTCCCGCCCACACCCGAGGAGGTTCAGGCGTTTTTGAATAACAAGTCCGACCATGCCTATGAGGCTCTAGTCGATCGCCTACTTGATTCGGAGGCATACGCGGAAAGAATGTCCCTTGTCTGGATGGATGCCGCCCGCTATGGAGACACCTCGGTATTTCACGATGATGGCCCGAGAACCATGTGGCCGTGGAGAGATTGGGTGCTTCGGGCTTACCGAGACAACATGCCTTTCGACCAATTCACTATTGAGCAATTGGCCGGCGACCTCCTGCCGGAAGCTACCACGCAACAAAAGATAGCATCAGGGTTTAACCGCAATCATGCCACGACCGACGAAGGAGGAGTCATCGCGGAGGAGTTTCGAGTGGAATACGTGGTAGATCGGGTAAAGACCACAGGCAACGTCTGGATGGGGTTGACCATGGAATGCGCCCAGTGCCACTCACACAAGTACGACCCCATTTCGCAAAAGGAATACTACCAGTTCTATGCCTTCTACAACAATAACGCCGACCCCGGAATGCAGACTCGAAGAGGAAACCAGGCTCCGGTAGTGAATGTCGGCAACCCTGATGACGACAAGAAGAAAGCTGTAATCGAGATACAGGGCAAAGAACTGGCCAAGAAACTGGATATCCGAAAAGGCCAAGCCAAGAAAGCCTTTGAGCAATGGGCCGAGGAACAATTCTTGGAAGTTGCCGGAAAGGGTGAATCCAAGCCCATTGAACCCGGCGGAATAGTTGCCCACCTGCCACTGGATTCGTTCGAGAAAAGCCTGACTAAAGATCTTGTTCGCAAGCAAGGTGAAAACAAGTTGCATGGTAAGGCCAAAGCTATCGGGGCAGGAAAGTTTGGTGGCGGCCTAAAAATAGAAGGCAATGGATTTGTGGAAGTAAAAGGCTTTGGAGACTTTGAGTGGAACAAGCCTTTCAGTTACGGATCCTGGGTAAAGGCTCCTAACGGGAATTACAGCGGTTGCGTGTTCGGAAAGATGGATGAAGGGAATAACTATCGTGGATATGATCTATGGTTGCAAGGTGGTTTGCCAGGGGCTCACATTGTTAGCAAATGGCAAGAAAACGCCGTCAAAGTGGTTGGGACGAAAAAGATCGCGGCAAAACAATGGCAGCATATTTTCACAACCTACGATGGCTCGGGTTCGGCTGCGGGCACAAAAATTTATCTCAACGGTGAACCACTACAGAAAAAGGTGGAAGCGGATGGCCTCAACGCAACCATTGTCACAAAGAAACCCCTGCGACTCGGCAGACGTTTTAATTCCTCATTCGCCAATGGTCTTGAGATGGACGACGTCCGGTTCTATGATCGTGAATTGAGCGACGCCGAGGTGAAGGCCTTATCGGGTTCCGACCCCATCGGGCCACTTCTTGCCCTCGCCCCCTCCGACCGTACCCCCGAGCAAACCAAGGTCCTTTTCGAGCATTTCCTCAACTCTCAGGACAAGCCTTACAAGGCCTTGATCGACCAAAGGAGAAAAATAGATGGGCAACTTGCTTCCCTCAGCGGCAACTCGAAAATCAACACCATGGTCATGGCTGACAACCCGCAAAACAAAATGCGCAAAACCTTCCTTCTCATGCGGGGAAACTACTCCAGTCCCGACAAATCTGCGGAAATTACCGCCGAGACGCCTGCCTTCCTTCCGCCAATGCCCGAGAATCTTCCAAAGACCCGCTTGGGCATGGCCAAATGGCTCATGAACCCCGAACACCCCCTCACTGCACGAGTTACTGCGAATCGCCATTGGCAAACTATTTTCTCAGAAGGTGTTGTTGACACTCCAAGTGATTTCGGTTCGCAAGGTAGTTGGCCTACGCACCCTGACATGCTGGACTGGCTCGCAGCTGATCTTCGAGACAACGGATGGAACGTAAAGAGAGCGATCAAACAAATGGTTATGTCCGCCACTTATCGTCAAACATCCAAAACTTCATCCAAACACCTCGAGGTAGATCCATTAAACAGATGGCATGCTAGAGCACCAAGATTCCGATTGATGGGTGAATTCGTACGCGACAACGCCTTGGCTGTCAGCGGTCTCCTGCTTCAGCAATTTGGCGGTTCCGGAGTAAAGCCTTATCAACCGCCAGGACTCTGGGTTGAGGTTTCCCTCAGCGGAGGCCGTCGATTCGTCGCGGACAAAGGAGAAAAACTATATCGACGGAGCTTATACACCTACTGGAAGCGTTCGGCACCACAACCAGCGCTCATGGCTTTCGACACACCCACTCGAGAAAAATGTGTGCTCAAGAGACAACGAACGAATACACCGATGCAAGCTCTGATCACTTTAAACGACGAGCAGTTCGTGGAAGCAAGCCGCGTATTTGCCGAGCGTATTCTAAAAAGTGGTCGCTCCGACTTTAATGGCAGGCTCGATTTTGCCTTCGAGTTGGCCACAGCTAGACTCTCCGACGAATTACGGCGAAGTGTTTTAAAATCCGCCCATGACGAGCAACTCGAACTCTTCCAAAAAGAACCCGAAAGAGCCAAGCAGCTCCTTGCGTTTGGAGACTCCAAGCCCGATGAATCTCTTAATTCAGCCGAACATGCGACTTGGACATTGCTTGCATCAATGATCCTGAATCTCGACGAAACTCTCAACCGAGAATAACTTTTGATTAATCTATTGTCATGAATCCACAAGAAATAAATCAGGTATTAACTCGCCGCAAACTTCTCAATCTGGGTGCGCGCGGGTTGGGAGCGCTGGGAGCCGCCAACATCCTTAATCCAGCTTTGACCGCAGCAAATCCGAATGATGGGCTTGGAGGCACACTTGGAGGTATTCATTTCAGACCGAAGGCTAAACGAGTGATTTATTTATTTTTCTCCGGCGGTCCGTCGCATATCGATATGTACGACTACCACCCCGCAATGCGAGATATCCATGGCATCGAGCTTCCCGACTCCATTCGACAAGGTCAGCGGATAACGGGAATGACTTCGGGCCAGAAATCCTTTCCCTGCGTGGCACCCATGTTCGAATTCTCGCGTCATGGTCAAAACGGCAGCTGGTTTAGCGATATTGTTCCCAACATCGCCGGCATTGCCGATGAGATTACCCTCATAAAGTCCGTTCACACGGAAGCAATAAACCATGATCCCGCCATCACTGCCATCAACACCGGCGTCCAGCAACCCGGTAAACCGTCTATGGGAGCTTGGCTGAGCTGGGGGCTGGGAAGTCCGAATCGCAACCTGCCTGGCTACGTCGTAATGATTTCAAAAGGTCGGGGCCAATCTCAAGCTCTTTACGATCGCTTGTGGGGAAGTGGTTTCCTTCCTTCCAAGCACCAAGGAGTGAAGTTTCGCAGTGCGGGCGACCCCGTTCTGTATCTCTCCAATCCCCCGGGTGTCACGCGTGAGGTTCGTCGCTCCATGCTGGATGGTATCGCCAAGATAAACCAAGCCAAGAAGCAAGAAACAGGCGACCCCGAAATCGACGCCCGCATAGCGCAGTATGAAATGGCGTTCCGCATGCAGTCCAGCGTGCCCGAATTAGTTGACATGAAGGACGAGCCGGATCATGTGCTCGACCTTTACGGAAAGGATGCAAAAAAGAAAGGAAGTTTCGCCCACAATTGTATCGTCGCCCGTCGCTTAGCCGAACGCGGCGTTCCCTATGTTCAACTCTTTCATCGTGGCTGGGATCAACACGGTTCCCTTCCTTCGAAAATTCGCCAACAGTGCGAGGACATCGACCAACCCGCAGCAGCACTTGTTCGCGACCTCAAGCAACGGGGTTTACTGGATGATACGTTGGTCGTATGCGGAGGTGAATTCGGCCGTACTATTTATTCTCAGGGAAAACTCACCAAGAACAACCACGGTCGCGACCACCACGGACGGGCGTTTAGCATGTGGATGGCCGGTGGTGGAATAAAGGCAGGACTAGAATATGGTAAAACAGACGACTTCGCCTACAACATCTTGGAAGATCCTGTTCATGTGAACGACTTGAACGCGACCGTTCTTCAATGTCTTGGCATTGATCATGAAAGGTTCACGCACCGTTATCTTGGACTCGATCAAAGACTCACCGGTGTAGAGGGTGCCAAAGTCGTAAAAGATATCCTTGCTTGAACTCAAACTAAAAACCTAAAAGAAAAAAAGCCATGACTGAAGAAGCAGCAAACCACCTCTCTCGTCGACAATTCGTAGCAAAGACCGCATGCACCAGCGCCGTTGCCCTCGCTTCCACAACATTGCAGGGGAAACCTAAAACCGACAAGAAAACCACTGCCGAAACTTTGGTCCAAACCTTGTACAAAAGCTTGGATGAGAAACAGCGCGAAGCTATTTGCCTTCCTTTCGATCATCCTCTGCGTTCCAAGGTTAACAATAATTGGCATATCAACAAAACCCGCCTCGACCAATTTACGGATGATCAACAGGCAATGGTCAGGGAAATATTTCTTAAGTTGCACAGCCCCGAATACGCCCAAAAGGTATTCGACCAAGTAGACGGAGACAGCGGTTTTGGAAAGGGTTCCTTCGCTCTTTTTGGCAAACCCGGTTCAGGCAAGTTCGAATTCGTATTTACCGGACGTCACTGCACTCGACGTTGCGATGGCGATTCCGTGGAGGGAGCTGCCTTTGGCGGACCTATTTTCTACGGGCATGCCGCAAAAGGATTTTATGAAGCGCCCGATCATCCCGGCAACGCTTACTGGTTTCAGGCCAAGCGAGCCAACGAGCTCTATCAAGCCTTAGACGGCAAGCAACAAAAGGTCGCCCTTCTGGATAAACGAAGTCGTGGTGAACGGGGAAACAAAACCATTGAAACCAAAGGAACCGTTGAGGGTCTCGAAGGAATTCCCGCTTCTGATTTCTCGGGTGACCAAAAGGATCTTTTTCGCAAAGTCTTGGCCGACCTGATGGCTCCTTTCCGTCAGCAAGATGCAACCGAAGCCATGAAACTCATCGAAGCCAACGATATAAACAAACTGCACCTCTCCTACTACAAGAAAGAGGACATTGCCGACGATAGCGTCTGGGACGTATGGCAAGTCGAAGGTCCTAAGATGGTATGGTACTTCAGGGGCAAGCCTCACGTTCACGTCTGGGCCAACATCGAGGCCTAAAACCTCATTTTTTGGCGTTCTTCGTTGACGAACGGCCTAGTTCCCACAAACCAAAGTTTTGCTTATGGAAGTTGTGGTGGATTCCAGACGTGACGAGGTTCTAGCTTGGCTAGAAGGCATGCCGAACTTTGCCGGTGGCGAATTGGCGATTGCTTCCGCCGACGCAAGTTTTCGTCGTTACTTTCGATGGATGCTAAAGGGGCAAACCTATGTCGTAATGGATGCCCCGCCCGACAAGGAACCTTGCGAACCTTTCGTGAAAATTGCGGAAGTACTCCTCAATGCACGAGTACGCGTACCCGAAATCCTCGCTCAAGATCTGAATCGTGGCTTTTTGGTTCTTTCTGATTTTGGCGATATCCATTATCAGGAAGCGATCGAGGGTAAAGGTCGGGACAACCTTTACGAACTTGCTCTGGGGGAAATCCTTAAACTCCAGACTGGGCTTCGGAAAGAAGCCAAAGTGCTCCCTGATTACAACGAGGAATGGGTTCGCATGGAACTGGAAATTTTTCGTGAATGGTGCTTGCCTGATTTTTCACAAGACGAATACGAAAAAGTCACTACCCTCCTAGTTGATACTTTCCTCGAACAGCCGAAGGTTTTTGTTCACCGCGACTTTCATTGTCGAAACCTGCTCGTATTACCGGACGGAAACCCCGGAGTCATCGATTTTCAAGGAGCTCTTCACGGGCCGATTACCTATGACCCGGTGTCACTACTCCGCGATTGCTACGTCGACAACGATGAGGAATGGATAGCCGCTAAAGCTCTTGCCCACAAATCAGGCCTGATCAAGTCCGGCCTATTGCCGGACGCGTTAAGCGATGACGCTTTCCTGCGCTGGCTCGACTTCACGGGTCTGCAGCGGCACCTGAAGTGCATCGGAATTTTTCATCGTCTTAAGTTACGAGATGGAAAAGGAAGTTACCTCGCCGATGTGCCCAGAGTCCTGCGCTATGCGAAGTCCGTGCTCTATCGTTGGCCGGAACTCGAACCTCTTCGCTCAATCGTCGACCAAGCCAAACTCCTTGCCTAAATACGATCCATGAAAGTAATGATTCTAGCTGCAGGTTACGGCAAACGCCTACGACCGCTCACCGACCATACTCCCAAGCCACTTCTCGAGATCGGAGGCAAGCCGATGATAGTCCACCATCTGGAAAAGTTAAGCGAAGCGGGCTATACGGAGGCTGTCATCAACCTAGGACACCTGGGAAGTAAAATCCCCGAAGCCTTGGAGGATGGCAGAGCATGGGGCATGAAAATAGCCTATTCCGACGAAGGCCCCGACCCTCTTGAAACTGGGGGAGGTATTGCTAAAGCACTTCCTCTCTTGGGAGATGACACCTTCCTTCTAGTCAACGGTGACGTCTGGTGCGACCTCGATTTCGCCGCAATCCCCAAGGAACTCTCTTCCAAAGACGATGCCATGCTCTATCTCGTGCCTAAGCCTGCATGGCGAGAGCGAGGCGATTTTTCCCTAACTGCTGAAGGTCGAGTGGTCGAGGACGAGAACCCGCAACTTCTTTACGCCGGTCTTGCCCTTTACCATCCTCGAATCTTGGATGGAGCAAGAGTGGAAAAGTTTTCGATCGTCCCTCGTCTCAAGGCAGCGATAGGAGGGGATCGCGTAGGAGGAGTCCTCCACTCGGGCAATTGGGACGACGTAGGCACGCCCGAGCGACTGGAAGCAATCCGAGCAAGCGTTGGCTAAGGAGTAGCGTTGGCGTCCTTGCCTTCGGAAATCCGTTTCAGCATTTTTTCCCTAAGAGTGAGTGCCTCGGGCGGGCCGAAGGAATCAACCACGTAGGCGACCACGTCCTTGAATTGTTGGTTGCTCATGCCGTTGACGGCAGCGGACATCGCTTTGCCTCCCAAGTCCGCGAGGTTGCTGCCACGATCGCCAGAACGAAACTTTTTCATTTGATCGATAAAGTACCATCCCTCCAGACGGTTGAGCGAAGGAGAGAGAGTTTCCCGCTTCCCCTCGGCCTTTTCGCCGTGACAGGATGCGCATCGGGTAGCGTATAGCTCGGCTCCCGCTTCCAAGTCACCCTCTACTGTGCGAATGGCCGGAAGAGGCTCCTGGGTGGAAAACCAATTCGCGGCCAAGGCCATTTCATAGTCGTTGCGAATTTTCTTCACTGCCGTCCCCATGAGGTATTCCGAGCGGTTGTCTGGATTTCGACCGCGTACACCCGAATGAAATTTCTGTATTTGGCCTAGCAAGTACCAGTTGTCCATCCCGTGTAGAATTGGACCCCGCTGCGCCTCCTGCGTGCTGTGGCAAATGGTGCACTCGGCCACGATTGCTTCCGGTCGTCGCGAGCTATTCGAGGCGCGGCTTTCCCAAGAGTCAGTTTGGCATCCCGTAAGTGCCGCCCAAAATACGATGGCCCAAAGCACAAGTTTGTAGTCGAAGATTTCCTTCACACCCCATAATCTAATCCCCTATTCGTTTCCGACAAGCGTGAATGGTCCCCTTTCTTCTTCACTCTCCTCCCTCAACGTGTAAAAGATGAATTGGAAATGGCTGAAGTCGAATTAGATTCCGTTAGTAAAATCTACTCCAAGAATGTGAAGGCCGTGGACAACGCTAGCCTGACCGCAGAGGATGGAGAGTTCTTGGTTTTAGTCGGTCCCTCGGGTTGCGGAAAGACCACGACGCTTCGAATGATAGCGGGATTGGAGGAGATCACCTCCGGTTCCCTCCGAATCGGCGGGAAATTGGCCAACGACTTGGAACCGAAGGACCGGGACGTCGCCATGGTCTTCCAGAACTATGCCTTATACCCCCACATGAAGGTCTTCGACAATATGGCCTTTGGCCTGCGAGCAAGAAAGACTCCCGAACCGGAAGTAAGGGCGCGAGTGTCGGAAGTCGCAGGGAAACTTGGATTGGAGGAATTACTCGACCGCAAGCCCGGAGCTCTCTCGGGTGGACAACGCCAAAGAGTCGCATTTGGTCGAGCCATTGCTCGAAGGCCCGCGGTTTTTCTCTTGGACGAACCTTTAAGCAACCTCGATGCCCGTCTCCGTGTCATCATGCGACGAGAACTTGCCATGTTGCACCGTGAATTGGGCACCACCACGATCTACGTAACCCACGATCAAGTGGAGGCAATGACACTCGGCGACCGCGTCTGCGTTATGAATGATGGCATGATACGACAAGTCGGCACCCCGAAGGAAATCTACGATCATCCGGTCGATCGGTTTGTCGGCGAATTCCTAGGCTCGCCAGCCATGAATTTTCTGGAGGGTGAAAAAAAGAATGAAGACGGCGATGCCAGCTTCGCCATAGGCGATTTCGTTCTATCCCTGACGCAACAGTTTAAGAACGTTCCATCAGGTAATGTCATACTGGGAGCAAGGCCCGAAAATATAAGCCTAGCCACAAGCGAAGATAGAGATTTCCGCAATGATTTGATTGAAGGAACACTCGAAGTGTTGGAGGACGTGGGTGAGGCGCGATTGCTGCACGTTCAGGTAGCGGACAGCCTAATAGTGGCAAAGGTGACGGAACGGCCGGAAGTGGAAGTCGGTTACAAGGTCAGCCTGACGGTAGATTCCGAACGATGTCACCTGTTCGACCCGGAGACCGGGAAAAATCTCTCAGTGTAGAGTAAGTTCGGATAGGGCCGTTCGCATCTTCCGGTAAAAGAAGGCGAACAAAGCGACAACCGGAATCAAAGTAAAGGTGGCGGCAGCCATAGCGACGGCTTCCGGGATGCGGTGACTGGAGTCGCGCAGCTTAGCCAGTCCCAGAGGTAGCGTTTGGTTGGCATCGGAAAGCAAAAGCAAGGGAAACAAGTGTTCCTGCCATGCCAGAATGAAGTGAATCAAGCCATAGGTTATAAGGGCCGGTGCAACTAGCGGAAGGATGGCGAGAAAAGTTCGTGGCAGCGAGGCTCCCTCCACCCTTGCCAGGTCGATCAATTCGTTTGGAATCCTTCTGAAGATCTGGGTGAAGAACACGATGCCGAGCCCGCTGGCAATGCCGGGCAAAATAACTGCCCATCGACTTCCGTTCAGTTCCAGCCAAGTCAACCACTCGAAAAGTGGGATGGCCAAGGCCTGTTTCGGTACCAGAATGACCAATATTGCCAACAGGAACAGGGCCCCCTTAAATGGGAAATTCAGTTTGGCGAACGCGAATCCTGCGCAGGCTGTAACGACTGTGGCAAAGAAGGCCTGCGCACAGGATATGAAAACGGAATTGAGAAAGAAACTGGTAAAATCTAGGTATTCACCCGAAAATAGGGCGGCGAAGGCATCCCATTCGTAGTCGGCGGGAAACAGGAGCAATGGCTGGTAGATTTCCTTGTTCGTCTTGAATGCCGAAAGGAACATCCAAAGAAAGGGGTAGGAAAAGACCAGACCCGCAAGCAAGGAGACGATCACGGCGGGAGAGAGGTAATTTGCGGAAGTCGTCCTCATGCCTTGGAGAGTCGATTGCGTCCGAACAAGACGAGAAAAAGCACCAGTGCCGTAAGGGGCACTACCATTAAGCTCATGGCGGCGGCAGCGGGAAAGTCGAACTGCCCGGAACCTCCCGGGAAGGCAACTTGATACAGGTAGGTGACGAGGAGGAGACCTGAATCAAGAATTCCACCCGATCCACCAAGCAGGTTGTAGGCTCCCGAAAAAGAGGCGAAGCCGTCGATCACAAGAAAAACGGCCGCGAAAACCACCACGTGACGTACGGCGGGAAAGGTTATGCTCCTCATTACTCGCCATGCGCCGGCTCCCTCCACCTTGGCCGCCTCGTAAAAGGACTTGGGTATGGCTTCCATGCCGCAAAGGAAGAAAAGAACGATAAAGCCCGTCCACCGCCACACCGCCTGAAGAACAAGAGCGGGCAACACGAAAGATGGATCCAGCAGCCAGTTTATCGGCTCCAATCCCATCGGCGTAACGAGCCACTGGTTGAGAGCACCCTCTCTACCATGAAAAAACAGTTGAAAGAGGGTGGCGAGGACTCCCGACAGGCAAAGCCCCGGAAGCAGGAGAAGAAAACTCAGGACGGGCCGAATACGCCCAGGGACCTGACGCAGGAAGTGTGCTAGAAAGAAAGCAAGGGGAAGCGCTATGGCAATCGTGCAAAAGACGTAAATAGCTGTATTTCCCAGAGCCTTGTGAAACTTTGGGTCGCCGAGAACATAGGAAAAATTTCCGAATCCAACATATTTCTCCTCCGGTTCGTTCGCGGTTTCATCTTGGGGTTCCCACGAAACATTAAGCCAATCCAAGGTGCCTGAAGTTACCGAACCGTCACCCTCCCCTCCTCCGAGTCCGACGTCCTCTCGGTACTCGGGAACGTAATCAGGGTTTTGCAGGGCAAGATCTAGGCTCAAACCGAGAGGCACCGCCCAGAAAAAGAGCAATAGACCGAAGAAAGGCCCAAGGAAAAGTAGAAGAGATGAAAGCCCTGAGCGATGGGTTTGCAAAATAGAGGCCGCTTACCTCCGGTTGCCGTCCTTCGACTCGATGGCGTCCCGGTATTCTTCCAGGGCCTTACGGGCATCGAGAGCTTGGAACATGATGGCCCCGAAGTAGTTTTCCTGCATTAGGAAGATAGCCTGAGGACGCTTGGGCGTTACGTTCACAGGAGGAATTTCCTTCTGCAGTTCGATCAACAGTTTCCCCATGGACTGGTCAAAGTACTCGTGCTTCTTCAGTAGGCGCTTATCCTTCCAAGCCGGCTTGTAGGCGGGAAAACTGTTTCCCTGCAGGAAACGTTCGGCGTTGGCGTCGGGATCCTTCATTACGAAATCGATGAACTCCCATGCCGCGTCCTTTTTCTTGCTACCCTTGCAAATCATGAGACCTTGTCCGGCGAAAGTGGCGGTTCTGGGACCCAGTTTGCCCTTATCGTCCTTCCATGCCGGAAGCGGAAGCATGCCCCACATTCCCTTCATATCCGGAGCGAACTGCTGGAACAAGTCGAGCCCGTACCAGTCTGCCCCGGGAACACAGAGCACCTCGCCCGTCTCCAAGTCGCCACTGAAAAAGACGGGGTCGAAAATGGTACCTCGGTCGGGCAAAACCGTGATCTGCCTCTCCGAGAGGTCCGAGAATTTCTCAAGCAATTCCACCGCCAGCTCGAAATCCGGAAGTAGTTTGCCCTTGGCATCGAAAAGGTCGCTCCCTCGCTGCCTTAGAAACACGTCGAAGAGCGTGCCGTCCATCGCCATAAGGCGCTGGCCGTGCTTTTTTTGAAGATTCTCCCCCACTTTCTCCACTCCCTCCCAGGTCGCCAAGTCGTCCGGGTTCACTCCGAGATCCTTGAACAAGTCCTTGCGGTAATAAAGTACCATGGCGCTCAAGGATTGGGGTATCCCCAATACCTGACCCTTGTAGGTAAAGACTTCAAGCCGCCTAGAATGGAGGGTCTTGTCCAAGCCCGACTTCTTCACCTGCTTGCTCAAGTCGACGAAGGGAGGCTTTT
>MDTC01100371.1_pt1 | contig 46391 bp, 43 predicted proteins | sample 811181 | NCBI WGS metagenome assembly MDTC01 (sample SAMN05326644, study PRJNA326480) | marine metagenome | isolation source: seawater | place: Pacific Ocean: North | collected 2011 | reverse complement strand
TATCTTTTTTTTTCTGGTGCTTGCAGCGGGTTGCTGACGATACCTTTTGAAAGAATTAACCCCCCGCGAGGCCCGCGAAGTGTTTTGTGGGTTGTCGTAGTCATAACATGAAACCCATAATCAAGGGGGTTCTTCGCCACACCCGCAGCGATAAGCCCCGCCATATGCGCCATATCTGCCATCAGCAAGGCACCAACCTCATTGCCTATCTCGGCAAACCTTGCGTAATCAAGTTCACCGGGATACGCGCTAAACCCAGCAAGGATAATTTTCGGTTTGTGCTTAAGAGCCAACGCACGAAGCTGCGCATAATCAATCTCCCCTGTTTCGCTGTCTTTCATACCATAGCGAACAAAAGTATAGAGCCGTGCGCTACGAGTTACCGGTGCGCCATGGGTTAAATGTCCTCCATGCGAAAGATCCATAGCTAATACTGTATCCCCGGGCTCTAGCCATGCGCTATATACCGCCTCGTTTGCTGGTGCGCCAGAATGTGGTTGCACGTTGGCATGGTCAGCTCTAAAAAGCTTTTTTGCCCTATCAATGGCAAGTTGCTCTAGCTGATCGGTATTTTGTTGGCCGCCATAATAGCGCTTACCTGGGTACCCTTCGGCATACTTATTTGTAAATACACTTCCTAATGCCGCTCGCACATCATCGCTCACATAGTTCTCACTGGGAATAAGCTCAATGACAGCGTGTTGGCGTGTAGCCTCGGCGGTAATGAGCCGTGCTACTTCATCATCATGGATAGGGAGAGGGAATGGTGTATGCATATCTCACCTATTATACAACATTGACTATATATCATTTCTGATATATCATTACCTTTATGGATACAAAGAATTATTCGGCAAAAATTGGACGCTTAATACAGGAAAATCGTCAAGCGAGAGGTATGACTCAACAAGAACTCGCCCAGGCACTTAATACAAGCCAAAGTGCCATTAACCGTATTGAAAAAGGTGGACAAAATATCAGCTTTGATATGCTAGGACGCATTAGTGAAGTACTTTCAAGCCAACTCGTTACATTTAATCAGCCTGGTTCCGTTAATTTGCGTATCGAGGGGGGCCGACAGCTCTCTGGTCGTATTACCACTAAAACAAGCAAGAATGCTGCCGTAGCACTTTTGTGTGCATCACTCTTGAACCACGGCACCACTACGCTTCGCCACGTCGCCCGCATTGAGGAAGTAAGTCGTATAATCGAAGTGCTCAATAGCATTGGCGTAAAAACTCGCTGGTTTAACGATAACGATCTAGAGATCACCCCGCCAGCACGATTGCAACTTGAAAACATTGACGTAGTCGCTGCGACAAAGACTCGAAGCATCATTATGTTCCTCGGTCCACTTCTCCACCAGTACGAGTCGTTCGATCTTCCTTTCGCCGGGGGGTGTAATTTAGGTGAACGCACCATAGAGCCCCACCTTAGCGGGCTTGAATACTTTGGCCTTAAGGTAAAAACCGTAACAGGAAAGTATAAAGCGACCGCACAGCCAATTAAACCAGAGCGCACTATTGTGCTCTCTGAACGTGGCGATACCGTTACGGAAAATGTCTTAATGGCCGCTGCGCTAAACGATGGAGTTACCACTATTCGCAACGCAAGTCCAAACTACATGGTACAAGACCTCTGCTTCTATCTCGAGAAACTTGGCGTGTCAATTGAAGGTATCGGCACTACTACACTCCGCATACAAGGGCTGCGCCATATCAACAAAAACGTCGAATACGCCCCAGCTGAAGATCCTATTGAAGTGATGAGCTTTATCGCTGCAGCTATCGTTACGAAGTCTGAAATTACCATCGAACGTGCACCGATTGAGTTTCTTGAGATAGACCTCCGTTTTCTTGAAGATATGGGGTTTGAATACGAAATATCAGATGAGTACCCAGCGTTGAATGGGCGTACCCGTTTAGTTGACATCACCACCAAAGTAAGTGAACTTCATGCTTCAGTAGATAAAATCCACCCCATGCCTTTCCCGGGGTTGAACATTGACAACCTCCCCTTCTTCGCACTTATCGCGGCAACCGCAAAAGGCCGTACCCTCATTCATGACTGGGTATACGAAAACCGAGCTATTTACCTTACGGAACTTTCAAAGCTTAATGCCAAAGTAGAGCTTGTTGACCCTCACCGTGTATATATTGAAGGGCCAACCAAATGGAAAGCAGCAGAAATTGTTACCCCTCCAGCCCTCCGGCCTGCGGTGGTTATTCTACTTGCTATGCTTGCAGCACCGGGTGTTTCAATGCTTCGTAACGTCTACTCAATTAACCGCGGGTATGAAGATCTGGCTGAGCGTCTCAATAGCCTCGGCGCACACATCACCGTACTTCGTGATATTACCGAGTAGGCTTTACTAGCGTCGCAATCATAACGTTAGCCACGGCCACAATAGGTACCGCAAATAACGCACCGGGTATTCCTGCAAGTAATGAGCCGATTGCTACGGCGAAGACAACGGCAAGTGGGTGAATTTTTACTGCCTTGCCCATAAGAAATGGCTGCAAAACGTGCCCCTCGATAAGCTGCACCAACAGAACGGCAGCAAGCATAAGTACCGCCACAAGCCACCCATTAAAGACAAGCGCCAACACGACCGCTATCGTACCAGTGATAATTGCACCCACTACCGGAATAAAGGAACCGAAGAATACCAAAACAGCAATAGGAATTGCAAGCGGCACTTGCAGTAACAGCGCCGCCACACCAATACCTACGGCATCAACCCCAGCCACCGCAATTTGAGACTTAACGAAATTAATAAGCGTACTCCACCCTTTTTCGCCTGCCTTAGACAGTCGTTCACGTAAAGCACGAGGAAACAGCGTCACTACCCATACCCATATCTTTCTACCATCTAGTAGTAAGAAGATCGTCGCGAATACTGCTAAAAATACCCCGGCAATAAAATGCCCGGCTGTAGAACCGGCCGTTGAGATACCCGTAATAAACACATCGGCGTTTGCCTGAGCATACTGCACAATATCATCTATATACTTATCGAGCTCTTCAACCTGAACTCCGAAAGGCTCCTGTGAAAGCGTATCCCTTGCAATATTTAATGAGTCTACAAATTGATCTTGTAGTGTAGGGTACGCGTACTGTACTTGCTTACCCACAGCGAACAGTAGACCGCCTACTACCGCAAGCGTAGCAACAACGCTAAGGGCTACAGCTAAGCCCCGCTTCATACCTTTTCGTGTCAACCATGTTACCACCGAATATAACAATGCGGTTACTAAAAGCCCAACAAGAAACGGTATAACAACAATTTTCAGTTGAATAACAAGAAACACGCCCAGCGCGCCCACCCCAGCAATTACCAGCAACCGCCATGCTATATTTGATACATATTCAAATCGAGGTGAGATTTTCAGTTTATCCATACGTCTAGTATACAGGGTAAGCAGAAACTACGGAATGACCGCCACCTAACGCCGAGCGTTGTTCATGAGTATATTGGGCGCTTCGGCGGTTCGTACGAATATAAACCCACTAGGGCCCCTTAAATGGTATTTTATGATTAATGCCCGTTCGTCAGGTTCTAAATTAGATTCCAAACGGTACAGCATTTTAGTTAAAGTTAGAACTAAAATAGTGCTCCAGTCTAATACATTTGATACGAAGTGACTGTATTGCTCGCATCGAGGTACACATAGTTACTGCCGTATACAAGTTGTCTTGATATATTACCGCCACCATAGTTTGAAGTATTAATATCGTCAGGATTACCCACTAAATACCATAGCTCTACGTGCGTCATACCTATCCACACCTTAGCATTCACAATATTGCCGATATCCTCAGCGGTTGAGTCATTATCATACAGGATTCCTATAATCTTGACGCACTCGTCTTGAGTCCACCCTGAACCATCATTACTTGGATAAGACTCATCCTCAAACGTCGTCACTACATTTTGATGAGATTGACAGTAAAGGGGCGCATAGGTGTCTATAGTAGGCTGCCGGTTTGCGACAACCTGATTGAGTTCTTCAACCTGAGCCTGTCGCTCTTGCTCCTTGCGCAATTCTTCCTCGTTAGTTGCATTCTGGACGCCCTGCCATATGAATACTGCAAGTAGCGCTAGTAAACCCCAGACTATTACCTGCACTTGCCAGGATACTTTTTGCTGAGGTTTACCGTGTTTCATAGTTGAAGTATAGCACTATGTGCCGGTTGGTGTGTACTCACCTGTCGAGCATCACCACCGCTTTTCAGCCACAATGACTTTAAGAACGTTAGAACCAATCTGGAATTGAACTGGTCAAAAACACCTTTAGCTAGTCGGAACAAAATATAAGTCCGCCAAACCAGCGGACTTATTTCATACAGTTAGAACGAATCACTTATTGATACCAGATGATTCATTTAATCACCGAGCTCATCTTGGTACCCCGGGCTGGATTTGAACCAGCGACCTTAGGCTTAGAAGTCCTCTGCTCTATCCAACTGAGCTACCGGGGCATAGGGCACTTATATAAAAACAAGCGCCCCTGTATTATAGCAAACTCTTAACTGCTAATTAATTCGTTCACTAGAGTAAGTGAAGGTGCGCTGCCTAGTGCAGCCTCAAAATCAAATGTCGAAATTACTTTTGGCAAAATGAGCACCTCCTTCGGATCCACAAACTCAACGCGTGCAAGTTCATGATGGCCATGACTAGTTGTCTCTAGTGTAATTGCATCATACGCAGGCGAATCCTTTACCTCAAAAAACAGCTCAAACTCTTCACGGAACCCATGTCGCTTTGAATTGAACTGTTGCATGAAAAGCAACTTTCCCACTTCCGCCTCAACACCCAACTCTTCGTATATTTCTCGTTGTACACCGTCTTCAACCCACTCTAATAGATCAAGACCACCACCAGGAACCGCCCAGTACGAAGACTCCGTACCGTCTGGATCTTTATGTTTTACCGCAAGAATTTTCCCCTCTCGCCAAATAATTCCCCGTACGTTAACACGCCGCTTCCCTTCCACAGAAGCTCCTTCCTTAATTTAAGATTATATTGAAATAAGTGCGAGTGGTTTGGGTCGGACAAACTTCCATCACATAGCGGAACCAGTGGTTCGTAATAACAGCAGTATACCACATACGGTAACTCTTCGGTATAATAAGTAGGTAATAGGAGAAACAATATGCAAGACAATGGGCCTACCCCCTACGTAGTAAACATCGAAGAACTAACCCTGCAAAACGAGAATTTCCGCACCGCTGCGTGGACGGGTTCTAATCTGCAAATGACCCTAATGACCATTCAGCCCGGCGAAGATATTGGACTTGAGGTGCATGAAGACCACGACCAGTTCCTCCGTATCGAACAAGGTACTGCTCGTGTCGAGATGGGGCCAACCGAAACGAGCCTTCAGACATGGGACGCAGAAGATGACTTTGCTATTTTTGTTCCGGCGGGTGTTTGGCACAATGTTGTCAATACCGGAGAGGAACCGTTGAAGCTCTACTCTATCTACGCACCACCAGAGCATGCGCATGGTACTATTCATGAAACTAAGGCAATTGCTGACGAAGCAGAAGCAGCCGAACACAGCGTGCAGTAGTACCGCACCCTCAGTGCAACAGCCCGTGGTTTATGCGGGCTGTGTTAGTTTACCCATCCTGCCCAGGTAGAGCTGCTATAGCCATTTTGCGAGGGGTTCGTATTTGTTAACCCTATAGTACTACAAACGCTGTACCCATGGGCGTACCCGTTGGGTGTTACCTCACCATTAATTGCCTTGTACATATCGCCTGATTTTGAACGAGCCATAAGCACATACGTATCAGTGCTGCTATTGTAGCAGTATCGAAGCGTCGCCCCTTGATTGTCAGGTGTGTACGCAGACCTGCTAAAGCTAAAGCCCATAGCGGTTGTTAGAGGGTTTGGGTACCTGCCGTCATCAACCTTTAGTAATTCCATCTTTTTTGCAAAATTTGCTAAGTCTGATTGAACCGTAGTGTCATTAGCCCTGTTTTGCACACCAGTATAGGCAACGATAGTAATCGCCGCCAATATCGCTATCACTACAATAACAATAAGAAGCTCAACGATGGTGAAACCCTTTTGTTGTGCCCACATCATATCTTTAGTATACCTACATAGCGCTCATGGTCAAACGCCATGAGATTGATTAGTCGCTCATCGGCTGCAGCTCAAGTTGAGACCCAAAAAACGACATTCTACGAGAAATACTCTCAATAGCTTTCGTTCTTCTCATCGCGCTTGTATGACCTGTTCCCCGTTCAACCCACAAAAGAATAGGGTTTGCGGTACGAACACTTTGAAGCTTTGCGGTCATTTTAAGCGCATGCATTGGGTGCACCCTCGTGTCATTCTCGGCAGTTGTGATATAAAACGCTGGGTAATTAACCCCAGATCTGATGGCATGATAGGGACTCCACGTAAGTATACGCTCAAAGTCAGGCTTCTTCGCAGGGTCACCATATTCATTTTTCCAACGCGAGGCAATAAGAAGCGAGTCGAAATGTACCATGTCTAACAAAGGTACCTGCGACATCACCGCCTTATAGAGTTCAGGCCTTTGCGTAGCTACCGCTCCTACCAAAAGCCCACCGTTACTCCCACCGTATATACCAAGATGTTCCTTACCTGTAATACCTTCCTCTATTAAGTGCTCGGCGTGCGCGATAAAATCATCAAAACTTACCTGCTTGTTCTCCAAGATACCCGCCCTATGCCACGCATCTCCATATTCTCCACCACCTCGAATAACCGCGTCAACGAAAACGCCGCCCGCCTCTAGCCACGCCATGTTTGCCCCTAAGTAATGTGCACTCTCGCTCACGGCAAACCCCCCATATCCATAGAGCATTGTCGGGGTACTACCGTCCCGTACAATACCTTTTTTGTGAGCAATAAGTGCCGGCAAACGTGTGCCGTCTTTTGCGACGCACCATTCAATATACGCCTCATACCCATTTGCTAAATGTGGTGACTCTACTCTGCGAATTTCCTTACACTTCAATGTTATGGCGTTCGCTTCGTACGTAACTGTTGGACTTACGGGCGTTTGGATTGCCATATACAAAACATCGCTTGCCGTGCTTGTCGATAGCCCAATGGCAGCGAGCTCGGGAGAAGGAAGCGTACCTTTTTCATTACCCTTGAAATCAAATACACGAACTATGTCGGAAATATCCTCTGTATACTTCACAAGAATACGCGACTTTGTAACCCAGAACCACTGAAGGTTTGCATCCGATTCAGGAACAACAACGCGAGCCGCCTTTAAGCCTTTGTGTATCGTATCAACATCGAGGAGTAGTAGCGTACCATTATTAGCATTGTGGTTTGTCCATATAAGCACCGTGTCTTTTAGCGGTAATGCGTCAAAAGAAGCATCGATTCCCGTAACAAACGGCGTAACCGCGTGTGTTTCTGTATCAATGAGGTATAGATCGTTACGAGACCATTCTTGACGTACAGATAGTACAGCATACGGCGCGCCCTCCGTCCGTGATACCCACAGCATATCATCACTAGGCCTATCCTCTCCAAAAATCATTTGGTCGTTTTCATATGGCCCACCTATGGCGTGGAAGTAAAGTTTCGTATTCATTCGAATGTCATTGTCGTCAACTGAACCTGGCTTTGGCCCACGGGCATAATAAAACCCCGTACCCGCATCGTTCCAGCAAACAGAGTGGGCGTTAGGAATAATTGGCTCTACGTCTTCACCCGTATCCGTGTTGATAACGTGTAGGTAAGCTATTTCAGCCCCACCCTCTGATACCGAGTACGCAAGTAGTGTGCCGTCGTACGAAGGATTCCATGCCTCAAGAATTGAATCTCCGTTTGTATGATCCGTCTTATTTAAATCGAGCAGCACGCGCTCTTTACCACGATCACCTTCGCGAACATAGAGTACCGAAAAATCTTGGTTATACTGTTGCCGTGTAAAAAACTGCTTCTTGCCTCGAACAGTCGGAAGGCCTTCGCGGTCAATGTTCATGTACGCAGCAACCCTATCATGCCATTGGCTATATTGCGTAGATGCCTTATGGAATTTATCCGTCCGTTCAGTCTGTGCGTCCATCCATGATTGTACTTCAGGCAAGGCTACATCCTCTAACCAACGGTAGTCATCTCTCAGTGTAACCCCGTGAAGAATTTCTTCTGTCGGCTGTTTTCGTGTCTTAGGGATATTCGGTGTATTCATAGAACTACTTTAACGAAAAGTGTTCGGGTAGTCGAGAATAACATGGGGCAAACTTACCTTTGCCTGTATGTTATATGAGGCGTTATAGCAAACCCTCGTTCCCATCAAGCATCAAGGCCTATTAGTATCCGACTATAGAGATGATTTCATCCGCCACATCTTCGGCGCTTCTTTTGGTTGTATCTATTTGTGTGTAGTTGTGAAAATAAAAGGGTTGCGGGCTTTCATAGGTAAAGATTGAATCAAGATAGGCAACGCGCTTGGCATTTGGCGCATGTATTTTCGTTCGTTTACGCTCTGGGGTCTCAGCTCTTCGAAGGCGAGTTTTAAGTGGCGCAATGAGTTCCACAAAGATGACCTCCCCACCCCTAGCTTCATATACGTCTTTGAATGCTGCTATATTATTCTTACCCTTTTCACTTCCAAAATTCCAAGCATAAGTAAAAAGTAAGTCTATACCCGCCTCAGCCGCCTCTTTAATAACCTCAGACCGTATAAGCTTACTCAACGTATCTTCGGCGGGTGTCCCTACGCCGAACAGCTCAATAACTCCGTCCATTATCATATGGTTGTGAAATAGCTTAAAATTCGTCTTTTCTGCAATAATTCTACCGACGGTTGCTTTGCCTACGGCAGGCGGACCTATAAGTATAAGGAGCTTCATTGTTTTATCATAGCAAAAAACAGTTAGAAAGGTTCTAACCGGGTATGATAAGATCTAACAAAATCCAACTCGGGTCATTTTTAATTATCGACATGACTGCTACGAAAAAAGTAGTTAACCCGCTCAGTCCTATCAAAATACTCCACCAACCGAAAGTATTGACATTTATCGTGGCGACTACAACGAGTGTAAGACAAAACACTAAAAGCATTGACGCTATAAATACCAAGAGCCAGTTCCTTGGCTTACCTGTAGTTTTGTTATTTTTCATAACCAGAAGTATAACAAAAAAAGACTTCGATTACCGAAGTCTTTAAGTATAATCTCTCTGATGCGGCATTATGGCGAAAGGTAGAGCCACATTAGTCGGTTAGCTAAACGTTATCAGGTAATGCTCCCTCTCGTCTGTGCTTGTTTCAAATACTCGAGGATCAATAAACTCAATATCAGTTACACCATCGCCAGCTATAAATTGAGTTTTATTAGCAAGCGTAACTTCATAGACAATCCACATTAGCCAGGCCTGTTTGCTATCAAGCCAAAAAGACTTCTGCGTTACAATTCCGCCGACATAAATACCGCTCGAAACGCCTATTTCCTCTTGAATCTCTCTTTTGATTCCGTCCTCAGGTTCCTCCCCATGGTCAAGACCACCGCCAGGTAGATCCCATTTATCGGATTTTTCTTTTACAAGTAATATCTGACCTTTGTCATTTTTAATGAGTGCTTTTACTGCAACTCTATAAAACGTGTTTGGATAATTGCCAGCCATATAACTACATGATACCAAAAAACGGCCAGAAAAGTTCTAACCGTCTACAATGCTTCGTCTGGTGCGGGCGGAGAGAATCGAACTCTCATCGCATGCTTGGAAGGCACATATATTAGCCATTATACGACGCCCGCATAAGTTGATATTGTAGCATATTTCTTTTGCAAGCTCAATCTGTTACAATAGCTATTGTTTTACGATAGCATGGCGGATGTAGCTCAGTTGGTTAGAGCGCCTGATTGTGGTCCAGGAGGTCGGCGGTTCAATTCCGCTCATTCGCCCCAAATTTATACCTAAGCCCCGTATTCGGGGCTTATTTATTTTCTCCAGCAAGTCTATCGGCTTTCGAGCGACTGGCAAGCATTTCTTCAACCTGATCACGGGTGATTTCAATTGTACTACCGGGCGCCGCTTCATTACTCAGAAGCAATTTAGCAACCGTGTTCTCTACCGCTCGTTGCACCACACGGCGCATTGGTCGTGCGCCAAGCCGCGGGTCATACCCTGCTTCTACTAAATATTCCTTAGCATCATCGGAAACCGAAACGGTAATCTTTTGCCCGGCCAAATTCTTATTTACCCCAACTAACATTAGATCAACAACTTTCAAAAGCTGCTCTTTGGTTAGTGGCCCAAATACGACCATTTCGTCGAAGCGGTTTAAGAATTCGGGGTGAAACACATGACTTCCAATAAGTTCATTAATAAAGTTCTCTTCAAACTGAGCCAATGCGTACCCGCGGGTAATATACTCTTGAATACGGTCGGCGCCCGCGTTGCTCGTGGCAATTACCACACAGTCACGGAAACTAATCTCGCGCCCACGGACATCACGCAGTATCCCTTCATCAAGTAGCTGTAGGAGCGTTGTAAGAACACTTGAGTGTGCCTTCTCAATTTCATCAAGAAGCACCACACTAAACGGCCGCTTCATTACCTGCGCAGTAAGGCTGCCTGGGTCATCGGCACCGTCAGCAATTAGCCGCTGTACATCATCAGCCGATACGAACTCATTCATATCAAGGCGAATCATCGTATCCTCACCGCCAAAATACACTTCAGCAAGTGACTTTGCCAGCTCGGTCTTCCCTACTCCTGTTGGACCAAGGAACAAAAATGTACCCACAGGCCGACCCTGATTACGTACGCCCGAACGCGCCCGGCGCAGTGCGTCCGACACCACCTGAATAGCCCGTTCTTGACCAATCATACGTTGGTGCAAAAGGCCTTCCAAGTTAAGAAGGGTTTCTTTTTCAGCAACATCATCTGCCGTACCCGCTTTTATACCGGTAGCCCGCTCGACAGCAAGCTGTACTGAACGCGAAGTAACCAACCCGTTGTCAGCATACTCAGCCGCCTGCTCCATTAGCCGTACCGCTTGGCCTGGCATCGCAAGATCATAGACATAGCGTTGGCTTAAACTATAGGTTTCTTTTAATGCTTGATACATGTAGGTCACCTTGCGCTTATACTCAACGCCTGGAATGTGATCTTCAAGCACCTTCATCGTATCCGATTCATCGGTCGGCGCCACCATTACTTTGTTCATCGCCGCAACGAGCGCTGGCGTACGTTTACTAATACTGAGAAACTTTTGCTCGTTAATAGCTAAGATCATCCGTAAACGACCCGCCTCGACAATAGGCAGTAGTTGCGATGTAATATCTACCGACCCAACACCCTCTTCAAAAAACAGCTCGGCATTATCAAAACAGACGATAACATTTTTTGCCGCATAGGCCTCGCCAAGAACTGTGCTAACAAGCTGTTCTACCCTGCCGCGCTGGCCGCCCACTGAAAGGAGGCGCGACGCATCAAGCATAAATATCTGTTGATACCACAAGTCTTTCGGTGTTTTTGTGTCGGGCCCTATAAGCTTGGCGGCAAGCTCATATACCAGCTCGGTTTTGCCTACACCATCACGGCCTACAAGAGCAATCGTCCCGCCGCCTGAACCTAACGTTCCCATTAGTTGCTCTACCAGTTCCGGGCGCACTTCACCGCGCGACACTGTACCGCTGGTGGAAATATTCACCCCGAAATGAGACAACGTAGGGATCCAACCAAACGACCAGTCTCGCCCAATTCCTCCAGAACGTTTTCGCTTGCCGCGCTGCTGTATCATCTCGTCAAGATAGTGATACCACTTTACACCGCGCATAAGATCTTCTTCGGTAAGCTGTAAATGCCCTAACAATGTATCGCGAGCTGAAAGCTGACGCACCATTGCAACAATAATCACCCCGCCACTCACTCGACCATCTAGTTGGCTTGCAATACGTAAGGCTTCCTCAAAAATAACTGGCGTATCCTCACGGTTCTCGGAGGCCACCTCTTTAAGAAACCTTCCACCAACTCCAAACCGCACGTCAAAGAACACCCCACTATTCACTTTTAATAGTGCCAAGGCAATGTCTTTGGGGGTAGGTTGAGAACCAAGAAGTGCTAAAAGGTCGCTATCCATCCGTGCATCAATAGTATGGGTGTCTTCTTCCCTAGGAACCATATGGAGCTCATACCAATACCAGTACGCCACCATAAGCGGTACCGCCATTACGCCAATAAGTGCCCACCCTACTGAAAGCCCCAAGAGTAGCCCGCCAATGCCAAGCCCAATAAGAAGTACTACCGAAAATTCTATAAGCGTTACCCAAGTGCTAATATGACGGCCATACCGCGAAAGCTGTGCGCGACGACTATGCCAATTGAACAGTTTTACTGCCATGTAGGTACCCACCCTATCGCCATTAGAATAAACCCAACTATAGGAAAAAGCGGCACAAGCCACCACAATACAAGCACGATACCCTCGTATAGTGCTTGGAGCACAATAGCAATGCTACCGATGAGGATAGTTGTTCCGCGTATGAGCGCCCCTATAGCACGTGAAAGGAGTTGGTCAAATAATGCACGGACCTTCCCCCCAAGTGAAGCATCACCACTTGTACCCGCAGATATTTGCCGAAACGGTGCAAACAATGTCGAGGCTAATTGCCCGACCGAGAAAAAATCGAGCGTGCCTAAAAGCCGATCGCCTACCTTATGTAAATGGGTAAGCCACCCTTTTCCATACCACCATGAGACAAGACCCACCAAAAACATATCATTATTATAGCAGTTTCACGCAAGAATGTAGGCTATACTATATCTATATGTCATCACCATTTACTGTTCTACTTGGAAAGGCCGTTCGCTACGCTGCCCGGCTTAGGGGTGGCGGTTCGGCGCTACCGGGGTTATTTGTAGAGAAGATTGACCCCTCTTTTGTGCCGAATACACTGGCGCAGCTTCCAAAAGGTGTCGTGATTATCAGTGGTACGAACGGAAAAACCACTACCACGAAAATGGTTGTACAGCTTCTTGAAAGCCAAGGACTTACCGTATTTACCAACCGCACCGGAAGCAACTTCGTTCGTGGCGTTGCTGCGGCACTTCTTGGCGACATCACAGCTACAGGAAAGCTACGGGCAGATATCGCTGTTTTAGAACTTGATGAAGCCCACGCTGTAAAATTCGTTGACGTCGTACAACCTCGCTACAGCTTACTGCTTAATGTTATGCGCGACCAACTTGATAGGTTCGGCGAAATCGACAGTACCGCTAAGATGCTTGAACACATCGCAAAAGCAACCACAGAAACGGTCGTTGCAAACCGTGAAGACGAACGAATTCTTTCCTTTTCCCAGGCCCTTTCTACACCGGTGCAGTATTTCGGTCTTGATAGGTCACTACTGAAAGAATTCCCAACCGATAATGAACTGTACGGCACAACCGCAGCAAAAAATCACCTCAAAAGGCCAACAGCTACAGTTGTGCTGTCCGCCCATACGGATACCACCGCCAGCTACGTTGTACAGGGGGTAACGCATACCACGTCACTACGGCTAAACGGGGTATACAATATGTTCAATAGCGCCGCAGCACTAGCCCTTACGCATACTATCGTACCCAAGGCGCCCATAGACTCACTTATAAAGTCATTAGCAACCGTAACCCCAGCCTTCGGAAGGGGGGAATCATTTAACGTAGACGGGAACCCTCTCGAGCTTGTACTTGTAAAAAACCCTTCCGGATTTCGCCTAGGGCTTACCTCGTTTGACGCCGCCAACTACGCGACAATGATTGCCATCAACGATAACTACGCCGACGGCCGTGACATGTCTTGGCTATGGGATGTTGACTTCACAAGCCTTCAGAAAAGCCCCGTTGCCATCACGGGAATCCGTGGCTATGACATGGCGCTACGGCTTGATTACGACCAAGTGCCCATTGATTTTGTTGCCACAGCACTTCCTTCTGCACTGAAACAGTTTATCGCTAAAAACAATGGTACACCGAAGCGCATTTACTGCACCTACACTGCCATGCTAGCACTACGAAAAGAACTAGCAAAAATAACACATGTTGAGGTGGTAGCATAATGAAAAAAACAATTACCGTTTTACAATTGTACCCCAACGACATGAATATTTACGGGGATAATGGCAACGTGCTCGTACTCCTGCGTCGCCTTGAGTGGTACGGCTATGCACCACGTCACATCACGTATAACCCCGGTGATACATTACCAGAGGAAGTAGACATTGTAGTAGGTGGTGGTGGCCAGGACAGTGGGCAAGACGCCATCCATGCCGACCTTATTGCCATAGGGCCTCGGTTAAAGCAGTGGGCGGATAAGGGGGTGCCCATGCTACTAGTGTGCGGCTTATACCAACTGTTTGGCCACTCGTTTACCACACTTGAGGGTCGCGTGCTTACGGGAATTGGTGTACTTGATCTTACCACCCAGGGCACCACGGAACGCCTCATTGGCAATATCGTTACTACCACAAAAGAATTTGGCGACATTATTGGCTATGAAAACCACAGCGGGCAAACATACCTCGGTGATACTGCCCTGCCATTTGCAAAAGTTATCAAAGGTGCCGGCAACAACGCCACTGAAGGCCACGAAGGCGCGCGCTATAATAACGTCATTGGTACCTACCTACACGGTTCAGTTCTTCCTAAAAACCCTGCACTTGCCGACTTCTTCATAGCCGCCGCAATAAAGTGCGCCCATAACGAAACACTTCCTAAAAACGCCATAAACGACACCTACGCCCAGCAAGCTCGCAAAATTGCTCGTTCACGCCCACGGTAATCTATATAAGCACCTCAGCTCCTGACCTAAAGTTGTACCGTGAAGCGCGCCACATCCACCAACAGGCAAACGCGACTACACCTGCATATATCCCCCACGCCCACCCTGGAAGTAGTAGTTCACTTTGCGCCCAGGGAAGTTCGGCGACAGAGGTAGCAACAGCAATCATATAGTCCAAAAGCCAGGTTGTTGGTGCTGCAACGACCCACGCAAATGGAACCCCCGCTAACACCCATATACCCGTAATAAATGTAAGTAACATTGCAAGCGGCACAAAGGGAACAACTAATACATTCGCAATAATCGCAACGTGTGAAACAGTGCCAAAACTGAGCGCTATAATTGGCAACGTTACTACGTGCGCCGCAATCGTTTCCCCCAACAATTGTCGCACCATGCTCGGTTTTTTCCCTCCAAAAAAATACGCTTGTAATAATGGGCTAAGTATCATTACACCTATAAATGCAGCAAAACTCAACTGCCAGCCTAAGTCACCCCACACATAACTTGGCTGCAAAATAACTGTTATCGCCGCTGCAATAGGTAATAGTACGAATGGGTGAAATCTATGCCCGTAATACCATGCCAGTAAGCTCATACCGGACACTAAACCAGCACGGGTCATACTTGGGCTAAGCCCAGTCACCGCCATAAAACTAATAATCATCGCCCCTGAAACTGTAGCCGAAAGATATTTTGATACCCTCAGAAAAAGCTTTCGCGAGGCCTGTACTAAAATAGTTAGGTTATACCCGCTTGCAACCACAATGTGAGTCAAACCCGCTACCCTCAGCGCTTCAGAAAGGTCTTCAGACAATGCCGATTTTTGACCAGTCAAAAACCCCATCCCTAAACTTACTGCTGGCTCGGGAATTGCCTGGCGTACCTTATCTGAGAACCAATCGCGTACCACTCTACCAACATCACCAGGGAAAGGGCGGGTGTGTTTTAGTAGCGACACGGCCATAAGAGTGGCAGGAAAACTCCCAAACGGTTCGTTAAGTTTACCTTCTACTGTTACACTATCACCCCGTTTAATGTCGGCCGATGATCGTAATGATACGAGAACTACCCCAGGGTATGCGACTCCCTTTATTGATACCGTATCAAGCTGCAATGAATATACCCCTGTGCGCGGGCGTGTCGGGTCCTCTTTTACTTTTCCTGCTAGGTGCACTGTCACACCTAGCACAGACGCATAGGCCGACCTCGCCGTCGTGTGCGCTATACCGTACCCGAGCCCAATACAGCATGCAGCTATGGCGACAAGGATGACTGCCCAGTGCTTTTTCTTCCATATTCCAAAAGCAAACAACGGGAACGCTACAACACCCCACCACCACTCACCTGGAGTAATGGGGGCTACCCACACTCCAAAAACGAAACACGCACAGCCCATAGCAAGCACCCACGAGATATGGGTTTTTTGCCCCCACCACCACGTTGTCACGCTTACTATTGTACGGATGAACCATTAACTAGTTATGCACTTAATAAAAGAAAAACAACCCACGAGACGTGCGTTGTTTTTCTTGGAGGGACCGGTGGGGCTTGAACCCACGACACCCTGCTTAAAAGGCAGGTGCTCTAACCAGCTGAGCTACGGTCCCATGACACTCGTGCATGTGCGTAAGTGACTGTATGCACTATACAGCAACAGAGGTGCGCTGTCAATCTTAGCCCTGCACTACTATGACTTTTTCTTTGCCTCTTTTTCAAGCGCCTTTACGGGTTTTGTAAGGAAGAGGTCAAAAACCGCGAGGATAACCCCCACACTAATAACAACGCTCTGATTCTCTTTTAACCAAGCATACGCGTCGGCGCCTACACCCTCAAGAGGAAGAATATACCCGATTGGCTCAACCAAGAAAGCAATGGCTAGCGCGGTAAATAAAAGCGATCCAATAATACGGCCTGGCAATCGCTTATAGGTATACCCATGGAAAAGTAATAAAATTGCAGGCAACAATGTGACAAGCGATAGTGTCACCGCCTGAGTCATAGGCCCCTCGGGCACAATACCCAGTGCCGAAACCAGCAACCCTGCATCGTAGCTCCATAATGTAGCCAGTGTCGCGCCGGCTGTTAGCGCTAACCCTAGTAATCCAAACCGACGTTTCGAATAAAATGCCGCGAGGAAGAGTGCAATCGCTACCGCAATAAAAATACCAATAACTATCATGGAGCCTCCTTATTTAATGAAAATTGCGCCGTATCACCCACAGAAATAGCAGAACGCGCCGCCGCGCCTGCTGGAAGCTCAATAACATACAATGCCGGTTCAGAAGGTTTCATTATTTTTGTTGTTGACCATTCGGGCGAGGCATTTTCCACAATGTACACCACCCGCTTATCACTATTGAGCCAAAGGATATCTATAGGAATCTCCATATCTTTCATCCAAATCCCGTGCGGAGCTTCGTATGGAAACGCGAGCAATAGACCCTGAAACTTACCAAGGTATGCTACCCCGGAAAGGCCTTGGGTGCGCGATTCTGGTGTCGTAGCAATGCGCACTGTATACGTGTCCTTGCCTAGGGTAACTTGTTCCACGTCCCCTATCGGCCTCTCTGCGAAAAAATAAATGAACAGCCCAAGTAGGGCAACTGATATCGCTACTAATACAACAGGGATAAGCTTCTGGCTACGCAGTGCAGTCATATGCACCAGTATAGCACTTATGGTTTAGGCACCGACTTTATCGCGACGGTTTCGGCGCTTTGCGTTAAGTTCAATATATTCAATAATTGGCGAAGCCACGTCTCGCCCTGTTACCGTTTCAATACCAAACCCAGGGCTAGCATTCACCTCAAGAATAAGTGGCCCACGAGAAGAGCGCATCATGTCCACACCAGCAACATTTAAGCCCATAGCCTTAGCTGCTTTCACGGCCATCTTACGCTCTTCTTCTGTAAGCTTCACTTTAGTGCCCTCACCACCTTTGTGGAGGTTTGAACGAAAATCGTCGTCAAGACTTTGGCGCTTCATACTTGCCACAACTCGTCCACCAACAACAAGCGCGCGAATATCCTCACCGGCAGATTCTTTAATAAATTCTTGTACCAAAATGTTCGTACCATCTTCGTTGGTAAGGTAAAATGCCTGAAGTACCGACTTTGCTGCTTTTTTCGTTTCAGCAAGTACCACACCATTGCCATGTGTACCCCGAGCAAGCTTAATAATTACCGGCGTACCACCTAGCTTATCAATAAGGTCATCAATGTCTGCCGAGTTTCGCGATACTACTGTTTTAGGAATACCCACACCGGCTTTAGCAAGGAGCTGCATACTACGGAGCTTATCGCGCGAGCGGTTGATCGCGAGTGAGCCAGAAATTGTGTATACGCCTTGCATTTCAAGCTGGCGAACAATTGCTGTACCGTAACGCGTCATATTTGAGGCGATACGAGGAATGATCGCATCAAATTTCGACAAGTCCTCGCCTTTATAGCTTACCGTTGGGTTATTCTTTTCAATGGACGCATAACAGTCACGATACTTAACAACCTTTACTTCATGGCCTCGTTCTTGAGCGACCTGCTTTAGACGCTTCGTTGAGTAATTGCCTGGACCGTTTGATAAAATCGCTATTCTCATACTATCTTCCTATTCTTTCGTCGCTTCTATTACCGTGATATTTTTATACAAAGTGTCGATATCCGCCTGCACCTTCTTGCTTATTTTACCATTTTCATCCAGCACGCTCCCCTTGTAATAAATCGACAATAGCCGAGCAGCAGGAGATACCTTCACTCCTGCAGGTGCGATGCTTTGAATTAAATACTCACCCTCTTTCATATCATCAAAAACGACTGACGGTGCAATAAATTCTAAATTGCTTGAATAGATACCAGTACGTACCGTCTTTACTACCTCTACCCTTGTCGCTTCCTGCGAGTGGAGAATCATAAGCGAGCTAGGGTGTATTTCGCTGTAAGCATCAGTAAGGCCATCGATTTGTTCAATTTCGTAGTCTTGGTTCATTATCTCTAAAATGTGCAACAGATAAAAAGGCACGAATTGGTCGCTGCTATAAAACGCCGTTAGTAAAGGCGTTGCGCCAGTAATCCGAGGGTTAACTTCTAATACAAAAACCTCACCGTTATCGTCAATAAGAAAATCTATGCCAAAAATTCCCGTGTACCCCATGGCCACAATTTTCTCACCAATTTGTTGAGCAGTACTACGTATAGCGTGCTTCTGAGCGACAGTAGTAAGCTTGGGGTCAATAACGACTCCGCAAAACTTCTCAGCACCTTCGACGTCTCGGTTAATAAGAAGTGGCTCATCAATAATCTGTGCTTGCACGGGACCCATAAAGACACCACGCTTGGTAGCGACGCACTGGATGCTTCGTTCATTTGGGTTGGATACCGCTTTAGAGACGACAACCTCCGTTGAAGTCGACTTTGAAAGCACCCTTTTTGCCTTCAACAATGATTCTTCGTCATCAACAAAAAACGTACCCTTTCCCCCACTTAACACCGCGTCCTGCACGACCACACTGGCGTCCTTACGTAGCAGCTCAATAGGTAAACTCAAAAAGCTATCCTTCGCGTAAATGGCAAACTCCGGAAACCGTACAGAATCTGAGGCAAACAATCGACGAAACTCGGCTTTATTTTCAAGCATCTTCGTTAAGCCCGCGTAGCGTTCATCTGGCCGTAATAGGTATCCCTCTATAGCATCAGGCGCCTCGGCAGACTTATAGGTAAACAGCTTATACCCCGGAAAATGGTCATGTAATAGTGCTTGAAACGCAGGTTCTTTTAAGAGTTGTACTGAATTATAACGAATAAGAGTATCCGCTCCTTTACCGTGGACACCATACGTAGAGGGCATACCGTCAACATCAGCTTCGGGGTTAAAAAACGAAGCAATTTTATACTCTGGAAACCATTTTTCAGGACCAAGTCGCGTCCATGGACAAATGCCGATACCGCCAACTTTTAGCGTATTGTCGTATAGTACCTTCATTGCTACTTGTCCATTTCCTTAGTACGATATTCGCGCAGTAGTGCCTCTGGATTTTCAAGAAATCGCTCGTGATAGCTTTTGCCTTCTTTCGGTGATTCAGGCACCTCTGACATACTGACGTCGACGATAAAGCGATTCTTTAGTGTTCTTTTACCAATAAGCATTGGGTATGTCTTTGTTGATCTGTCAGTTAATGTGCACCATACCGTCACCGCTCTTCCGCCTAATGTGATCTTCTGTTTAATCTGAAAACGGACCTCGCTATCGCCCATCGAGCTCGTAACCTTTACCACCCTATATGCGGTACGTGCATGTTCTTTCCCGTCATATAGTGGTGATGCTGGGGAAAAATACGTGAAGTAAAGCTTATTTTCCGCATCAACGCGCAGGCCACTTGCCCACAGAGAGGTACCATCGGCACCAGTGTCTATTTTTGCAGCTATAGGCGAAGAAACACCCTCTACCATGACGTAGACGTTCGTTCCGATTACTGTTTTATTTTTACTGACCATATCTATATTATTATACTCTATATTAGTTAAATTGTCAATATTCTACCTCTGTAGATGGTCTGTTTCGTCTATAGAGCAAAACTACTTTAGCTTCCCGCCTGAGTAGAGCATAGGGTCTTTGTCTTGGGATGCAGACAAAAAACTCGTTACTTTCTTTGGTGCTTCGCTCGTGTGTGTTTCTGTTTCTATGTTCATTATTAACCCTAGTATAGCGCTCAGCGGTGTTTAGAACTCTTCTAGTATCTTCCGCTGCTTCTTTGAAAGCTTAGTCGGCGTGTCCACCACAATTGTCACAATGTGCGGCCCACGCTTGTCTTCATTACGCAGGTGCGGCACACCGTGACCCGATAACTTAAAGTCGGTGCCACTTTGGGTGCCTGCCGGGACTTTCATACGTACCACACCGTCAACGGTACGAACATCAATTTCGGTACCAAGGGCAGCATCTACCATACCGACATGCTCTTCGGAAAGAATAATATCGCCTTCGCGCGTGAAGTGTTTATCGGCTTTTACACGGATGTGAATATAAAGGTCACCTTTTTCGCCTCCGCCGATTGCTTCGCCACGACCAGCTAAACGAATCGTCGCACCATCGTCAATACCCGCAGGAATCTTTACTTTAATTGGCGTTTTGCGGCGCTGCGTACCCGTGCCACGACAAACCGTACATTCTTTTTCCGGCACCTTACCTGCACCTTGACATGTACCACAAGGGACGGTTTGTTGAATAGCACCGAACATGGTATTCATTACTCGGGTTTGCTGCCCCGCCCCATGACAGGTAGGACAGGTTTTCATTTCATAGCCTGGCTCTACCGTGGTACCCTTACAGTGCTCACAGGTGGTATCAAGATCAAGGGTAATTTCATGTTCAAGGCCAAAAATCGCCTCTTCAAAGGTAAGCTGTAGCTGTACCTCGACATCGCGGCCTTTTTTAGGACCCCGCTGCTGGGAACGCCCACCGCCAAAGAATTGACCAAAAATATCACCAAGGCCTTCGCCGAAATCAAAATTAACATTTTGGCCGTTAAATCCACCGAAGCCCTCAAAGGGGTTACCGCCACCAGCGCCACCACTGGAAGAAGCGCCACCTACGCCAGCGTGACCAAATTGGTCGTAACGCTGCCGCTTCTGAGCGTCCTTTAGTACGTCGTAGGCTTCATTAATTTCTTTGAACGTGTCCTCATTACCACCCTCTTTATCTGGGTGGTGCTGCACAGCTAAACGACGAAATGCTTTTTTAATTTCGTCAGCCGAGGCGCTTTTTGACACGCCAAGAACTTCGTAATAATCACGCTTACTCATATCTGTTACTAGTATACGGTTTTAGCACTCAAATGTCTAGAGTGCTAAGTAGATTTCATTGAGCGACCTTGTGTATCGAGTACTTGGTCGAATACACGTAAGGTTGCTTCATCACTTAATCGATACCGACCTTTTATCGTTGCAAACATAGTTTCGTACGCCTCGTCATGCTGCCGGATTGCTGCCTCGTGTTTAGTACTCCCTTGAAACCCAGGTAAGGCATCTTCGCTTGTAAGCATAGTACGCGCGACAAAAAACGTGAATAAATCTGGGTCATTTACTGCTTCGAGTATCGAGGCGGATTCTTCACCCTCTTCACTAAGAATTTGTTGATTGAACTTTCTATTTATTTCATCTGTGTCCATAGCTAAAGTATACCTCGTACTCAGCCGAACATGCTATACTTAAGCGCAATGAAACCCCTTATACGCGGCATTGGCATCATATTTGGAACGCTTCACGCGGAGTATCGGCAGTTATACAACCGCTATTTTACCGACATTGAACGATTCAAGGGGGATGCACGAGCTATTAGCCAACAAGTACTCGACCGCTTGTGGTACGGCGACTTTTACCGCACCAGCCTTGGGCACTATAACTTTTTCTGGATGCGCGATTTTGGTACAGTCGCCGAATCGTTGGTGCGCCTTAACCAAACTACCCACGTACACCATACGTTACGCTGGGCACTACGCCACTACCGAAAGGCGGGTCGCGTAAAATTATGTATTGATAAAGCGGGGAATGTTTTTAACGCGCCGGGCAAACCAAGCATCGACGCCCTTCCATGGCTTTTGCACTCTATTGTAGTAAGCGGGTATCAGCTAAACCCCCGTGAGATTGCTTTCTTAAGCCACGAAGTAAGCCGTTTTGTTGACAAATTCCTCACTGAAACGGGGGATGTTAAAAAAGATGTCCGCTACGCTGAGATGCGCGATGCCGTCTACTACGACCGCTCCGCATATGCCACTGCTTTAGTTGGACGCCTTGCACAGTGTGCGAAACAGCTCAAACTCAACGCCTTTCCCTTTGAACCCTCGGTATACAGTGAATTACTAACGTTTCATTATTGGACGGGTGAGTATTTCCGCGCCGACCGCGCTAGCCAAACATTTAGCGCCGACAGCGCGTTACTGCCATTTTTCCTTCGCATCGTTGAAGATGAGGAAATGGTAAACAAAACTCTTGATTACATTACCAAGAAAAAACTCAATAAACCCTACCCTATGCGCTACGGTGAAGTACCAAAAAAGAAACTTCGCTACCGTTTTGGCATGGGACCAATTTCTATGCCCAACTATACCGAGACCTCTTTATGGACATGGCATGCCACCTACTACCTTCACCTGCTTACTCGGTATAAACGGCCTGAATACGAACTGAATTACAAGCAATTTTGTAAACTTATTGAACGCCACGGCACCTACCCCGAACTTACCAACCCCGATGGCTCATGGTACTACGCGCCGTTTTATAAAGCCGACCCCGGTATGGTGTGGGCGGCGTTGTTTTTAGAGCTTCCCGAAGTGGAACGCCCCGCTAAACCGTAGTCTAACGGGGCTGTTTGGAGCTTATGTCAGTTCCACATGCTGCTCGGCCCAAGCAAGTGCCTCACGAGTACGTACGCGCGCGGCAAGTGCCGCCTTAGTTGGCCGGTCGCCATGCCACCACTGCGACCAAAAGAGGTCGAGTGGGTTCAAGCACTCTAGGCAGTCCATGTTATGGAGCCTACCTTCGCCGTACTGCTCGTTCCGCTCGGTGTACACAAAGCTATATCCAGCACGCTCGAGCGCCTTGCGGCTTCCTTTGTTAGCCTGAATAACGGCCGACTTCACCCGGTGAAGCCCAAGGTGTTCAAAGGCATACCAGGTACGTGCCTTGTGCGCTGCACTGGCGATACCTCGGCCCCAGTATTCCTTGCGGAAAATCATAGAACCGCTGGTTGCTTGACGAATGAATGGTACGTGGCCTTCGTTACCAACCCCTACAAGCGCCGAGTTACCAATAAGTGTTCGCTTTTCAGCCTCTACCAGCCAGATTCCCCATACAAACGAGGATTCTTCTTTGCGGACTTTTTCGAACCACTCATGCTCATCCTCTAGCACCGGTGCAGCTTGGCGACCTAGGTATCGGTTTATTGTGTTTCGTTGCATACCGCCGCCGTGTTCAAGGCTGATGAATTCGCTCATCGCCTCTTTCGTAAGAGGCGCGAGCTCAATGTGCAACCCGTCCACAGTGAACCGCATAATTGGACCAAATGACATGATCCGCTCCTTTCTCCGCTGCCGGTATTTCCGGCCAGCAGGTTACGGTCTCGCGTTTCGAGACCAGAGAAACCTCCAAGGTAAGTATTCTAGGTGTGCTTAGAACCGAGAAAGCCTCCGACTTGGAGGCTTATCTTGTATCAAACTGCTTTATATAAAAGTATTAAGAGATGCGATAAGCCATACTACGTTTTGCGAGCATAACGCCAGCAATGCCACCACCCATAGTGACTGCTTTGCGCTGGAAATAGTATGAATTATTCGCGTTCATACACTTACCGTACTACACCACCCCCAACACGTCAAGGGCTATTTTTGACTTTTTTGTTAATTTTTGGTATAATAATAATATAGATATGCGAAAACCCCGCCAGCATAGCGGGGTTTTCACTTTTCAGAGAAGGTACTATTTCTTCTCGTCAACCACTTCACCTTCGACAGCCTCATCAGGTTTTTCGCCTTCAGCGGCACCATCTTCAGCTTTTGCTTCCTCGGCACTCGCCTGGTAGAGCTTTGCGCCGATTGGCATAATTGCATCGTTCAATGCTTTGCCGGCAGCTTCAAGCTCTTCCTTGTCGGTAGCATCTTTGTGCTTTTTAGCTTCTTCAACCGCATCGGCAATTGCCTTCTTATCTTCATCAGAGATCTTATCCTTAAATTCATCCGGCATTTTCTCTGCTTGATAAATGGCGTTCTCTAGTTGATTACGAGCATCGACCGCTTCGCGCTTTTTCTTGTCTTCGTCGGCGTGTTCTTCAGCTTCTTTGGCTGCCTTTTCGATGTCTTCTTTTGAAAGGTTACCACTGTTCTGAATAGTAATCGATTGCTCCTTGCCAGTTCCTTTATCTTTCGCCGTAACGTTCAAGATACCGTTCGCATCCAGGTTAAAGGTTACTTCAATTTGCGGTACACCACGTGGCGCAGGGGCAATACCATCAAGAATGAAGCGGCCAAGGCTCTTGTTATCAGCGGCCATTTCACGCTCACCTTGCAGTACGTGAATTTCTACTTGCGGCTGGTTATCAGCAGCAGTCGAGAACGTTTCACTTTTACTAGTTGGAATGGTAGTGTTGCGTTCAATAAGCTTGGTTGAAACACTTCCCATTGTCTCGATACCAAGACTGAGTGGGGTTACATCAAGAAGAAGTACGTCTTTCACGTCACCGGCAAGTACCCCACCTTGAATCGCCGCACCAATAGCCACGACTTCATCAGGGTTTACCCCCTTAAGTGGGTCTTTACCAAAGATTGACTTTACTTTTTCAACCACCGCTGGCATACGGGTCATACCACCCACAAGCACGATTTCGTTAATCTCACCAGCTTTTAGCCCAGCATCTTTAAGGGCTTTTTCTACAGGTTCAGCAAGGCGGTCAATAAGGTCTTTTACAAGTTCTTCAAGTTTTGCACGCGTAAGCTTGGTTTCAAAGTGCTTAGGGCCTTCGGCATCAGCAGTAATAAACGGTAGATTCACTTCATACTCGCTTGTAGACGAAAGTTCTTTCTTTGCCTTTTCCGCCTCGTCCTTAAGGCGCTGCATAGCGGCATTATCACCCTTAAGATCAACGCCGTTTTCCTTCTTAAATACCTCAAGGAAGTAATTTACAATACGGTTGTCGAAGTCTTCACCACCAAGGTGAGTATCACCGTTGGTACTCTTCACTTCAAACACACCATCACCAAGTTCAAGTACGGATACGTCGAAAGTACCGCCACCAAGGTCGAACACGGCAATTTTTTCGTCTTTCTTGCTCTCAAGGCCATACGCAAGCGCTGCTGCGGTTGGTTCGTTAATAATACGCTTCACTTCAAGGCCAGCAATTTTACCAGCGTCTTTTGTAGCTTGACGCTGTGAGTCATCGAAGTACGCAGGAACCGTAATAACGGCTTCGGTGACTTTCTCGCCTAGAAATGCTTCAGCGTCGGCTTTGAGCTTCGAAAGAATCATGGCTGATACTTCTTCAGGGGTGTAGTCTTTATCGCCCATCTTTACCGCAACACCGTCGCCCTTTTTCACAATCTCGTACGGCATAATGTCGTGGTCTTTTTGCACTTCTTTGTCGCTAAACTTACGACCAATAAGTCGCTTTACCCCATAAATAGTGTTTTTTGCGTTTGTTACACGCTGACGTTGCGCAACCTGACCAACAAGGCGTTCGCCTGACTTATTAATAGCAACAACACTTGGTGTAGTGCGATTACCTTCAGCATTTGCAATAACTTCTGGCTTACCAGCTACCATGTAGGCCATAGCACTGTTAGTAGTACCAAGGTCGATTCCAATGATTTTACCCATAATTTTCCTCTCCTATTCGTTACAATTCATCGTTTGTTCTTATATTCATTCTAGCACTCTCATGCCGAGATTGCCAAGTACCTTTAGTATATATAGATTAGCACTCTCATGTCAAGAGTGCTAATTTACTATTTTAATTATTACTGTTTCTTAAAGGCAATAGTAATCCAATGGGTAGTTTCACCACCCGTACCCTCTTTTAGCTGCCGAGATACGTATACCTTTGTGAATTGTGTACCTGCCATATCCATAAGCTCCTGTTCACTATAGAGATAGAACTGGCGAAGTCCCCATACATCCTCCTTAAGCTCAGGCCTATAGGCATCACTCTCCTTTGTAGATATATAGAAGATGCCACCGCTCTTAAGTGAGTGAGAAATCCTCGAGAAAAGCTGCGCAAGATCATGGGCACCTAGATGAAGAACTGACGCAAAAGCATAGACGACATCTATATCATCCGGAAAATCATAGTCTTGAGCCGTAGCCTCTACAAAATGCACTGAGGGAAAATCTTTGCGAGCGATTTCCAGAAGCCCTTTGCTTGGCTCTACGCCTATGTACGAGCTCACCCTCTCAATAATCTCGATAGCATCCCTTCCGTCGCCAGAGCCAATCTCTATAACTTTCGCGCTACCATCGCTCACACCCGCAAGTTTAAGTGCGCGTTCAATATCACTTATTCGTGCGCCTAGTACACGAAATCTCTTAGAAATCTCCCGTGCGCGCCTGTTATATGTGTCGAGTGTATGTAGGGTCGATGGGGTGTTGCGTCATACCAGTAGTATAGCAAACGCAATGTCTCTACCCTTCAACATTATCCCGAATAACATGGTCAACCGCATACTGATAGGTGCCGCCTACTTTCTTCCCAGCATTAAAAATAGTATTTGGATCAAAGATGGCCTTCACCTCTTCGAATAGTTTTACCATTTCAGCACCAAACTGCTTCTCAAGGTACGGCGTACGAACAATGCCGTCGTTATGGTCAACACTTATAGAGCCGCCGTAGCTGATAACAAGTTCGTTTACTTTTGTTTCAAGTTCCATAATACGTTCTGCAGCGCCCTCGGCCTCCATGTCAGCAAGCGGTACAAGACGAATACTTCCAGCACCAATGTGCCCGGCATAGGTATAAATCATCTTATATTCTTTCAGAATGCCCTCAAGTTCACCTAAAAAGGCGCCGTAATTCTCAAGTGGCACAATAGTATCCTCAAGAAATGCCTCAGCGCGGGTATGCGCAGTGGGGTGCTCGAGCAACATTTTGAAACTCTTCCGACGAATAAGAAGGAAGCTATCGATAGTTGCTTGGTCATCAATCCAAAACGTTTCGTGCCCCAGCTTTTCAAGCATCTCTTTTGCTTGGCCAGCAATAACATCGGTTTGGTGTTGCGTTTCGCCCTCGAATACCGAAAGTATCACCATATGCTTACCCCTAGCGACATGTGCACGGGCAGCATCTTCGGGGTACAGCTGCTCAGCGAGCTCATAGGTAAAATGGTCGAAGGTCTCACAGCTAATTGGGTCGTAACGAAGCATTGTTTTCACTACTTCCGCTAAATGGGAAAGCTCACCTATTGGCGTCACGATCATACGCCGATAGCTACCCGGTTTTACGAGTTTAAGCTCCGCCTCGGTAATAATACCGAGCGTACCCTGCGCCCCAATAAAAAGACGTCCTAAATTAAGCGTTTGTTTATGAATATCCCATAAGTCCCAAAGTTGGTACCCTGCGGCATTTTTTACAGTGCGTGGATGATTAGTGGCGATAGTAAAAGCGTTATCTTCAAGCAGGGCGGTCATTCTACGATATATTTCACCCTCATAGTTTGGTTGTTGCTTCTTTATTTCAACTTCCGTACGACTCAAGGGGCCAAACTCGTATTCGTTACCATCAGATAGGACTACTTTCAACTTGTTCACATTTGCGCTCGTTGGACCATATTTAATAGACTGTTCACCACTTGCGTTGTTCCCAAGCATCCCGCCAATACCGCAAATATCGCGAGAAGAGGTATAGGGGGCAAAAAGAAGCCCTTTTTCTTTTACGGTCGTTTCAACCGCCAGATGCATCGCACCTGTTTGTGTGGTAATTGTCCGCGCCTCAACGTCTACCTCGCCGATATAATTAACGTATTTCTTAAGGTCAAGAATATAGCCCTGAGTAAGTGAGCCCCCTGACATACAGGTACCCCCTACACGGGCGGCAAGAGTGACCGGGTTACCCGCAAGGGTTTGGTCGTTTGCCCAGCGTACTACTGCTTGAATATCATTTACATCACGGGGTGAAATAACCCCGGCTGGCAGTACCTCAAAAATACTCGCATCGCGACTTTTTTCTTTACGAGTTGCTTCGGTTGTATCTATATCCCCATTGAACAACGGGTTATTTTTTAATGCGTCTAGCTGCCCACTCATACTTATTCAATAGTAGCACGAGCGAAATAGAACTGTCACTACTGTTTTGTCACTTTTACCATAGCATGGCGGATAACCGTACCATTTAGCAGATAGCCGGCCTGCAGTTCTTCCTCAATTACTTCTTTTTCACCAGTAGCCTCTTCATCAAACTGAATCGCCTCGTGGAGCTCAGGGTTAAACTCAGTGCCAGGAGTTGCGTCAATACGTTGTAAATTAAGTGATTCAAGCGATTTGCCAAGGTTTTTTGCAAGCCCCGCAACGCCCTGCGCCCAAGCATTATCCTTAAGGTCATCCGGCATATACCCTACTGCACGTTCGATCGTATCAATAACGGGGAGTAGCTTTAATATGGCGCTTGACTGGCCAGCCTCACGCGCGGCAGCCTTTTCAAGGTCAGCACGCTTTCGATAATTTTCAAAGTCAGCGCGAGTTCGCTGAAGGTCAAGGGTTAGTTCACCAAGTGCTTGTTCATGCTCGGTATTCTTTTTAGCTTTTTTATCTGGTGTATCTGCCATATTATAATATCTCCTCTAACATTGCCCCCGTGTGTCGCACGAGCCGCATTACCTTCGCGTAACTTTGACGTGTAGGGCCAAGCACACCGATATAGCTATTGTCGCTATACGGCGAGCGAAACTTACTGATAATAAGGGTAGCGCCACTGGTTTTGCCAATAGGGTTCTCTGAGCCAATATACACGTTAAGCGGTTCATTTGGCGCTGCCTCACGCAACCAGGGCTCAAGATTATCAAGAAGCCGTGCAACCTGTTGGGCGTGGTTTCCTTGTAGGAATTCTGGCTGCGAAAAGAGGTTTCCGATACCGCTAAGGTAAAGTTCGTCGCCAATTGTCGCTATGCCAAGGTTATGGGTTAATTCAACTAAACTATCGACCGCACTACGAATAGCCCTATCCGCCCGATCACCATACGGCGTTACCCGCGCTTCGATCGCTCTCGCACCACGATCGATAAGGGGCGACTCTCCTGTTTCCTGGGCTTCAGTAAGGCTGTTAACGTAAAAGCGATACCCCGCGTCGGTAGGTACACGGCCTGCACTTGTGTGTGGTTGCACAATAAGGCCCATCTCTTCAAGTTTTGCCATTTCACTCCTAATAGTCGCGCTTGATACGCCGAATAATTTTGCCAGCGTAACACTCCCAACAGGGGCCGCAATTTCTGCGTGCTGCTCTATAATGGCCGCTAAAATAAGTCTTTGCCGTTCGGTCATGTCTTTATTGTACGAGATTTTAGCACTCGCTGTCAATGAGTGCTAAAAACTATTGAGTAGCCAGGTACTGCTGTGTAGCATCGCGCAGTTCAGCAGCAACGCCTAACGCATACGTGCGATATTCAGGAGTACGATATTCGCCACTTTCGATAATTCTTGCCGCCTCTACTACTTCAGTGTTTACCACTGGGTAGAACTGCCGATTTTCGAAAGGTTTGTTATATTCAATCACTGCCGTTTTAAACCGCCGAAGCTTATTTTCTGATGTCATGTCACCGCGCGCATCGATGCGTTCGTTCCATACCTCAAAGCTGGGTGGTAAGAGTACTATCGCCTCAAAATCAGGATCAACCCGCATAAACTCTTCCATACCCTGAACGTCAATGTCTAAAATAGGTATACGCCCACTGTCAACTATCTGCTTATACGCCGTAATGCTCGTACCATACAAGGTGTCGCCGTGCACTACTTTAGATTCAATATAGCCCCCTTGGGATAGTTTCTCTAATGCTTGCTCTTCGGTGAGAAACCAATAGTGCACCCCATTAACTTCGCTGCCCTTACGAAATGGCCGCGGCGCACGCGTCGTGTCAGAGACAGTGGGTGCGTAGTGCCCCATCTGGGTTAAGTATTGAGCGAGAGTACTTTTACCAGCACCCGTAGGCCCTGCCAGCCCTAGTGGGCGATGTTCTGAAATGAGCGCCCGTGCCTCCTCGGGCATTCGATAGGCGTCAACGGCTTCTTGTAAATTCATATACGGGCTATTGTAGCAGATGCACGACTATTGAGGGAGGGCTGGGCCAAAAAGGCTAGACGTACCTTGACCGGCTGTCCAGGTCCACCCCGTGTCACTTCCTGATGGATAGCTATAGGTATCCGGACCGGCCGTTACCATTGCCCCATCGAACTCGACGTAATCACCACCCACCACAGACGATGAAGCGCCATATACACAAAAGGTAAGTCGCGCCATATTTGCTGTCACAGGTACCGATACTTGCACCATTGTCCACGTATTAGGGGCGACACTCACCGCATTAGAGACGACATTTCCCAAACTAGAGTTTGACGAGTTTCTCCTCTCAGCTACTATTCGAAAAGTGGATGCTTTTGTTGACCGCACCCAAACTGATAGGTCGTATTCACTCGTAGCAGAGAGATTTACCACCTGAGTATACGGACCAAAATTATTATACGATCCGCTTGTATTAAAAGTGAACCGTAAGGAGTTATTTCCCGTATATCCGGCGCTAGGGGTAGAACTTGACCCACTTGTACCGCTCAAACCCGGAGTGTTATATGACCAGTCAGCTGCAGTTGTTTCAAAACTCGGATTCCGTACAAGGTTTTCAACACATCTTCCTGGTACGGTAGTGCCGTTTTGGGTCATGGCGTAGGCGGTTTCGGGGGAGGTGGTGGTATCGGTGACAGAAAGGCAGAAGGCTTTTTGGTCATCAGAGGCGTAGTAGTCGTAGGTAGCTTGGGGGGTGTCGGTGGGGAGTTTAAGGGTGGTAGTGCGAAAGGAGCTGGTTTGGAACTGGGTTTCGGTAGGATAGAGGTCGTTGTTGGTGGGGGCGTAGGCAAGGGTTTGTTTTCCGGCTTGGGAGGCGGCGCTGGAGACGGCACTGGCTTTAGCGCGGTCTTGGATACCGGTGTAGGCAACAATGGTAATAGCGGCGAGGATGGCGATGACAACAATGACGATGAGGAGCTCAACGATAGTGAAGCCAGGAGAGGTGATGTGTTTTGCTGCCCACTTTTGCATTGGTTTTAGTGTAGCATACGTCGAAAATTTAATCGCGCTTCAGCATTACCATAAACGCCTCGGAGGGAATATCAACTTTTCCAAACCGTTTCATGCGTTTTTTACCCTTTGCTTGTTTGGCAAGGAGCTTCTTTTTGCGCGAGACATCACCACCATACAGATACCCTGTAACATCTTTGCGATAGGCGCTAATATCCTCACGGGCAATGAACTTCCCACCAATACCCGCTTGCAACGACACTTGGAAACTTTGCCGTGGAATTACTTCTTTTAACTTCTTAACGGTTTCGCGGCCTAAACTTTGCGCTTCTGAACGGTGCGCCATAACGCTTAACGCATCGACCATTTCACCCGATACGTAAAAATCAACACGCACAAGGTCTTCGGTACGATACGTGTCGAGTTCGTAATTAAACGAACCGTACCCGCTCGTTATAGACTTAAGCTGGTCGTAAAAATCAGTAAGAAGGTTGGCAAGTGGGGCCTCAAAACTCACGAGTGCCCGTTCATCTATATAGCTTAGGTTAGACTGGCGACCGCGTTTACTTACAATGAGTTGAATAACTGGGCCAATAAATTGCTGCGGCACCACAATTTCACCCTTTATCCAAGGCTCGCGAATTTCAGCTACCTTACTGACATCTGGTAAGTTGCTGGCACTTTTAATATCAAGCTCGGTTCCATCACTAAGCGACACCTGATAGTCGGTCGAAGGGTTGGTAACCACTAGGTCAAGATCGTACTCACGCTCTAAGCGTTCGCGAATAATATCAAGATGCAGCAAGCCTAAAAAGCCAATACGCACACCAAAACCAAGTACCGGTGAATTTTCTGGCTCAAATTGTAGGGCTGAATCGCTCATACTGAGTTTTTCAATTGCGTCTTTGAGATCTTGGTAATCATCATTGCTGACTGGGAAAAATCCTGCATATACGAACGGCTTCACAAGCTTATACCCAGGAAGCGGATCAGCTGCCGTTGAGCGCTTGGTAGTAATTGTGTCGCCCACGCGCGCTTCACGCGTGGTTCGCAGGTTTGTCACAATGTACCCAATCTCACCCGTTCTAAGGCTATCACTCGGTTTCATGGCCGGGCTTAGTGAACCCACTTCAAGGGCGAGCCCCGATGCGCCAGTAGCCATCATATCAATAGTATCGCCCTTCTTAATCTCGCCGTCTACTGAGCGTACGTACAGTATCACCCCACGGTAATCATCAAAATAACTATCGAAAATAAGGGCGCGGGTTGGGTTTGTTACTGTTCCCTGCGGCGATGCAATACGTGTCGTCACGGCATCAAGTACAGCATCAACTCCCTCGCCCGTCTTGGCGCTAATTTTAATAATATCTTCTTCAGCACACCCCAGAAGGTTAATAACCTCAGCACTTACCTTTGGTACATCGGCCGCGGGTAGGTCTATCTTGTTTAATACAGGAATAATCGTCAGGTCAGCTGCCATAGCTAAGTAAACATTGGCAAGTGTTTGCGCCTGAATACCCTGGGAAGCATCAATTACTAATATTGCGCCCTCACAGGCCTGAAGACTGCGCGATACTTCATAGCTAAAATCAACGTGCCCGGGAGTGTCGATTAAATTTAGTTCGTGGCCTTTGTATTCCATACGCACCGGAGCCAATTTAATAGTAATCCCCTTCTCGCGCTCAAGATCCATACTATCGAGAAGCTGCGATTTCATTTCGCGCTTCTCTACGGTACCGGTCATTTCAAGCATACGGTCAGCAAGTGTCGACTTTCCGTGGTCGATATGGGCAATAATACAAAAATTACGAATATGATCTTGGTTCATGTTACTTACTCGGCTGTTTGAAGAATATATCGCGTGCTCGGCGAAGTATAGGGTCTACCTCGGGCAAACGGAACAGTCGACATATAATTATATATGATATCAAGCTGACGCCAACTATAAGCGCGAACTTCGGAAACGATGCGAAGAAGCTTTGATCGGCGGCGCTAAGCGGAAACCAAATTACCATAAGGTAGGTAACAATTGCCATAAACCCAGAGGCGCTCGCCATACGCACCACGGCATTCACAAATGGCGCATCAAAGAGCCCTTTAATCCGACGAGCCATTATAATAAACAAAATAGCTACTTCGACAATAGAGACAATTACTGCCGCCCAAGCCAGCCCGTATACCTCCATACCAAGCCCAAAGCTAAACCACACCGCTAGAATAATATTAAGACTAATCGTAAAGAGCGAAATATAGAACGGCGTCTTTGTGTCTTGTTGTGCATAAAAACTGCGAGCGGCAATAAAATAAATGGAGCGAAAAAGAATGGTAAGTGAAAGAATGGCCAAGATACTTGCCATGTACTGGTCCCCTCCGTTTTCAATAAAGTTTACTAGGTAGCCACGGCCAAAATAGGCAACCACAGTCACGGGTAGTGCCAACCACACAATTACCCGCAACACCGCCTGTAATTCTTTCTTAAATAGATCGGGACGCCCCTGCCCTAAGCGCTCAGTCATCTTAGGAAAGGCGGCTGTGCTAATAGCCACTCCGATAAGGTTTATTGGCACAAACGAAAGAGACATTGCCTGTTGATACGCACGAACTGTCCCCGCGGTCATACGCGAAGCAAGGTTCACCTCTACGATACTATTCACGTAGTCTATCCCCTGATCAAGTGCCCGGGGTGGCAGCAACCGTAGCACCTGGTGGAACCCTTTGTTTTTCCAGAAAATCTTAAACCGATAATCAAAGCCCATTCCAAATAACCCAAGGCTACTTACAAGTAGCTGCAGTATTGATCCAAGAACCACACCAAGTGCAACCCCCATAATACCGCCTTCAAATAGCTGGTATCCAAATATATAAATGCCATTCGTAAAGAAGAGGGCACCAATAATAATACCTATGTTATACAGAACGGGTGCCAAGGCGAAGAAGGCAAAGCGCCCTACTGCTTGTTGCATACTAGCAAACACCGTTGCCACAGCAAATAAGAAGGGATTAATCGCAATGACGCGCATCATACTTACCGCAAGCGAACGGCTTGATTCGTCAAGACCAGGACCAACGACATACTGCACTAATGGCTCGGCGAATATAATAATAAGAACACTCGTTACGAGCGTTGCCAAGGCTAATAGATTAAGAAGACTTGTGGCAAGCTCCCAGGCGGACTTTTTGTTTCCTGTAGCAAGCCGCTGATTAAATACTGGTATGAATGTTACGCTCAACGCTCCCGATACAAGAATGAAAAACATAAAGTCGGGGATAGTAAACGCTACTGTATACGCATCAATACCTGTTGGATAGGTGTCGTAGTACAGCCCATTAAGCAAGCGGTCACGGAAAAGCCCTAATAGACTCGCCAATAACGATGAACCGGCAAGCAAGGCGGCCGCCAGTTTCAACGGCAGCCGTTTATTCGCTTTAGAAATTGTGGTGCGAAAGTTTATCATGACACCGCCAAGAGCCCACCGTGCCTAATACAGCGCGGCCTCCTTAGGAAGGGTCGCCCCTTTTAGAAGCTCCGCAACACGTTCTTCTTCAATCGTTTCTTCTTTCACCAAGGCTTCAGCTAGGATGTCGAGACTCTTGCGATTCTTTGTAAGCACCACCTCGGCACGACGACTCGCTTCTTTTATGAGTTCGGCAACCTCTGTATCAATTTCACGCGCGGTGTCGTCACTATAAGGACGCTCGTGGGTAATTTTATCAAATACCATTCCCCCGTTATCTTCGTGGAACACTTGGTCGCGAAGTTTACTTCCCATACCCTGTTCAATTACCATATCGCGAGCAATTTCAGTTGCTTTACGAAGGTCTGACCCCGCACCAGTCGTAACGCGATCGGTACCGTAAATAATTTTTTCAGCGATACGCCCACCAAGTGCCCGGGCAAGAACATCCTTAAACTCAATGACGCTTGTATAATTACGATCTTCAGGTGGAAGGAACCAGGTTACCCCACCGGTACCGCCACGGGGAATGATAGTAACCTTATGAACAGGGTCGCTATCAGGAAGCACATGACCAACAAGTGCGTGCCCCGCCTCGTGGTAGGCGGTCATTTTCTTTTCTTCTTCGTTCATTACCTTCGTCTTACGCTCTGGACCAATGGCAACCTTTTCGAATGCTTCGGTAAGGTCAGCGTTGGAAATCTTCTTGCTGTTGCGACGAGCAGCAATAATCGCTGCTTCGTTGGCAATATTAGCCAAGTCAGCGCCCGATGAACCAGCAGTCTTTGCCGCTAATGCATCGATGTTCACTTTATCTTCCACAGGCTTGTTCTTAAAGTGGACCTTTAGAATTGCCTCACGATCTTTACGTTCTGGGAGGGTAATGTTCGTTCGACGATCGAAACGTCCTGGACGAAGTAGTGCGGGATCAAGAACATCAGCACGGTTGGTCGCTGCAAGGACAATGACATTTGTGCCCGTCTCAAAGCCGTCCATTTCAACAAGTATTTGGTTAAGGGTCTGCTCGCGCTCGTCATGTCCGCCGCCCATACCGCTTCCACGACGACGGCCAACGGCGTCAATCTCATCAATAAAGATAATTGCCGGTGCGTTTTTCTTCGCCTTTGCAAATAAATCACGCACACGTGAGGCGCCAACACCAACAAACATTTCTACAAACTCTGAACCGCTAATACTAAAGAACGGTACGTTTGCTTCTCCGGCAACAGCCCGTGCAAGCATTGTCTTACCCGTACCAGGGTTACCAACAAGAAGCACCCCTTTGGGAATCTTTGCACCCAGCGTTTCGTATTTTTTTGGATGCTTTAGGAAATCAACTACCTCTTCGAGATCTTGTTTTGCTGCGTCATTACCAGCAATATCCGAGAAGAGTACTTTCTTTTTATCTTCGCCGTAAAGTTTTGCCTTCGACTTACCAAACCCAAGCGCCTGATTATTTTGGCCTTGTGCTTGACGCATCATGAACATAAAGAAAGCGATAATAAGAATGACCGGAACAATAATAATAGCAATGTTCCATAAAATGTCACCTGTCGCCGAAGGGGTTTTTACCTGCACTGTTACTGGGCTATCTGTTTCAAGCCCTTGCTCATACAGCGTACCGCCCGCCTCTTTCGTTGAGCGCTGAGTGGGATCCTCGCTGTCTTTAGGTGTGATTGTTAGTTCATTACCTTCAACGACAATTTTACTAATTTCACCATTATTCGCTTGTTCGATAACCTGTGAAATAGGAACTTCCTCGAGGCGGTTCTGCGGAACAGTAAAGGCGTAAATAAGAATTGCCCCCAAAACAATAAGTATCCAAAAAATAGTAAGGCGTAGCACGTTACTTGGTTTTTTCTTTGGTGAAGGTGCGGTTGCTGCCATAAATCGTTATGTAATCCTTTCGGCAATTCTAAGAAACTCTAGCTATATCTATATAATTTTAACAATTAAAGGGTAAAATAGCGAGTGCTGAAACGAATATTAAGTCCAGACTTTGCTTGGTATGTGGTGTTGGGACGCGCCGTCTTAATTGCATGGAGTAGCCGTGCAAGCTGAGGGCGGGTTAACGCACCGTGAGTTACCCCCCATAAACACTCTAGAGCTACCTTGGTAGGAAGCGTGATAAAAAGATACCGACTGTACTGCGGACCGCTCCCCACAAGGCTTTTTGCGGCCGCTTCAATTTCACCCCGCAGCGACTTTTGCTGTGTATGAAGCGCGTGAAGTTGCCGTTTTTCATCCTCGGTCAAGTGGCGAGATTTCTTCCGAATCCGGTTACGAAGATACGCTTCACTTACATTTGTACTATCTTCGCGCCACTGAAGCCCTTTCTGATTCGCGTATTCTATAAGTTCTTCCTTCTCATGAGCAATGAGCGGACGCACCACTTGACCCTCAAACACAGCAAGCCCCCGCCATCCCGTACCACGTGTGGCGTTAATTGCTACCGTTTCAACCAAATCATCGAGGTGGTGGGCGGTCATAATACGGGCATCGTATTTTTCAGCCAGCTCACGCAAAAAAAGGTAGCGGCGCTCACGTGCAAACGCTTCGCTTGCCTGTTCACCAAGCTCTTCACGTCGCACTTCAAAAGGCACCTCGTAGTGCCGAGCAAGTGCCGCGACAAAGGCGGCATCTTCAGCCGACTCCTCTCGTATTCCATGATCAAAGTGAGCGACAATAATATCAGCATCAGAAGCGGCCATCATATCAAGCAGCACCACCGAATCTACCCCTCCGCTGACGGCAACAATATACTTCATGCTTGCAGTGCTTTTAGATCAGCAACAACCCCATCACCGTGCCCTAAAGGAGTAACTCGACCGTATACTTTTACTACCTGGCCTTCAGGGTTAATAATGAACGTTTTTCGAAGAATCCCCTCTTTGCCAAACATTTTTTTACCCCAGGCGCCATAGGCAGTAATTACTTTTGCATTGGCGTCGGTAAGTAGCGTAAAGTTTAACGAGTATTTTTCTTTAAATTTCTCGTGACTTGATGGATCATCCTTGCTAATACCGATAATCTCCGCCCCCATTTCAGCAAGCGTATCGCGGGCATCACGTAAACTACAAGCCTCGGTAGTACACCCTGGAGTGTCGTCCTTAGGGTAGAAATAGAGCACTACCCACTTGCCATGATAATCGGCAAGAGAATGCTGAGCGCCAGTACTGTCTTTTAGCATAAAAGGTGGTGCAGGGTAGGGAACGGGTTTCATGCTCTTAGTATACGCTACCTACTAAGTTGCTATAATAGCAATCATGTCAAAGAGACCCGGAAAGACTTCTGAGCGTATCCTCACCTTCGACTTGCTTCGTGGGTATTTTCTTGTGGTAATACTTCTTAATCATCTCAATTTTTACCCAAACGGGCTAAGTCTTTTTACGGGCGAAAGCATCCTTTATGCCTCTACGGCAGAAGGCTTCTTCGTGGTTTCGGGGATTATACTGGGAATTATTAGGGGACGTAAGCTACTTGATAAGCCTTTTATAGTGAGCGCAAAACTACTTTGGAAGCGTGCTTTGCAGCTATATCTCACCTCTATTGCCCTTACGGTTATATTTACCTTAATTGGGCAGCTCTTCCTCAACGACCCGGGGCTAAAATATGGTATTTACACCAACTGGGCTGACTGGGGCACTTTTATATGGCAAACGGTAAGCCTAGGATACACCTATGGGTGGGCTGACTTCCTAAAGTACTACGCGATTTTCCTCGCCTTCACTCCGTTTGCACTCTACTTACTTCGAAGGGGATGGTGGTACGTGGTTATTGCTATTAGTTTTGCCATTTGGTGCCTCTTCCCTCTTTCGCCGTTGCCCGAGTATCAGTCGCAGCCCATTAGTTGGCAACTCATTTTTATGAGTGGGTTTGTGATTGGATTTTACTGGGAGAAAATAGTTGCCACGTGGCGTTCACTATCGCTGCGGGTTCGGCGTGGCATTCGTACAGGGCTGGTTATGGCATTTATTATTACCGCCGCACTTAGTTTCGGGCTCGTGTTTGGCCACATGCTTGGTGGCGAACTGGGTCCACGTATTGACACCCTTCACCATGGTGTCGAACAGTACTTTCAAAAAGACAGGCTGTCGTTTGCGCGCATTATTCTTGGGACAATTTGGTTCTGGGCACTGTTTGCGCTTTTCCGCCGATACGAGGCTTGGTTAGTAAAGAAACTTGGTTGGCTGCTCCTTCGTTTCGGGTCGAATTCATTGTACGCATATACCCTATCAGCGTTCGTCATTTTCTTTATCCACCTTATCGTCACACCTAATGAGGTAGACGCGCTTTGGCTTAACCTACTCATTAGCGTCGGTGCTATTGCTATTGTGCTTGTTGGTATTCGCACAAAATTCTTAATGAATATTATTCCCCGCTAACCTGGTACTCTGTCGCTTTGTACACTTCTTTTTTAGTTATTGTGTCGTAGACACTAACTGTTTGAATCTTGCGCCAGTCATCTTGGTAGGGTGCGACATCTGCGTCACTAGTCCCCCCTAGATACCATATAACCGAGTGTTGCTCTTCAAATTCTTCAAGATTAGTGATCTTATGAAGATCACGATCGCGAAGCATATTCAGTGACCCATACGTATACTCTGTCGCCTCATCAATAAAGTACACCGGGTAGTCTTCGGTGCTATAAAATACCGCTTCATAAAATACCCACGGTGAGTTTGCAACAATTGGCGTACCTTTGGGGCTGGTCGCCTGAATTTCCTGAATAACTTCTTTAGTAAGAATATGTGTGTTTGAGTTCTTGTTAAAGTTACCGTACGTATACACATTGGTAATCCCAAATAGCATCATACCTACAACAATAACTATAGGAAGCACCCTTACATACGGTCGCCATTTTTTCGTGCCTACAACCAGTGTAACGGCAAAAAATATCGATAGAGCTACAATAGAGGGTACCAGATACCGCTCGACAAACACCGAGCTAAGAGGTGGGAGCGAAAGAAGAAAGAGCACAAGCGGCCCACCCCAAGCCATTGCAATAACAAGTAGGTACGCTGTTTTTTCGGGTTTTTTTAGCGCCTTGTAGGTACGCGGGATGAGTACTACCGTAAGTACCACGATAGCCAAGAAGATGAGCGCCCACCACCCTGTCACCTGCCCGTGCTCTAGATAGTAGAAAAAGTTAGTTAGATAGTTCGTCACTGTGTCTGGGCCAACCGGACCAATCCAAAACCCACTTTGTACTGACTTGGTTTGCGCAAAAAGCGAGGGAATCCAAGGAAGATAAAGCGTTATAGCGAGCCCGTACGCCACTACCCACGGCGGAGCGAAAAACTCTTTTAGCCACTCTTTCGCATTCTTGCGGGGGATACCCATGCCATGCCATGCCCAATGAGCAATCCATATCACCGCCGTAAAGTAGTGCGTCCACATGCCTAAACTTACTAATACACCGTACGCAACCCACCAGCCCCATTTCTTCGAAGCCACCGCTTTTGAAAGTACCCATGTAGCAGTAAGGACAATAGCCGCCGCCAAAGTGTACATACGTGCTTCGTCGCTATACCGAATAAGAAGCGGTGAAAGCATAAGGAACAGTAATGAGACCCACGCCACTTTTCGACCAAAAAACTGCCGCGAAAGGAAAAAAGCCACCACAATAGCAATACCGCCAAATAGTATACTCATTGACCTGAACGCAGCCTCGGTAGTACCAAAGAACTCCGTCCATAGCTTTAATAACCAATAATACACAGGTGGATGAACGTCGGCAGCAGTAAACTGAGCTATCTCTAGAAAACTGAACTGAGAAATGTACGCGCTAAAGGCCTCGTCAAACCAAATAGAGGCTGTTGAAACATGCGCAAAGGTAATTGCGCCGAATACCACAAGCCCCAGCCCAAGGATTACACCATCAAGCCAATGGTACCGACGAATAAAAGCCTTAGCTACAGCAAACTTTTTCATATAATACGTCTATCATACCACTAAGCGCCTAACTTCACATGGAGGATGTAATGAAACGCTCGTTGCTCAGTCTAAAGCCCTAAAATGCTTGAACTAGCGATAATACTTGCGCGCGCTCCGCTATAGAGGCCCCGCACTGGAATTATTTCTTAAAATGATGTATACTACCCTAAGTTAAAACACCATCGGGGTGTGGCGCAGTTGGCTAGCGCGCGCGGTTTGGGACCGTGAGGTCGAAGGTTCGAGTCCTTTCACCCCGACCAGAAGATATTTCACCTAAATCCACCAGCAAATTGTATGGTGGATTTAGTTTTATTTTATAGATTACACCAAGAGGTGGTGCTCCCTTTAGGGCTTACTCCAGGATGAGCGCTCGAAATATAAAACCAGGTATTTGCGGCTCCCTGCGTCGCGGCTAGGCCATAACAGAACTGAATATTGTTTGTCTCTGATAGCCCGCCTTGGAAAGAGTAGCTTGAAAAACCAGTGTTAGTTGACCCTATATCTGCGCCATTTGAGAATATATAGTCGTTAAGTACATGCTTAACAAGTTCGTCCTCATCATGCAGTGCCACATATGCGTTACCGCAATTTTGAGGCCCCGTAATGGCACCAGAAAGACAGTCACGAATCCGCCCTTCAAAAGGCCATTCATTATTATGGTCTACGCGGTACAACTCCATCTCCTGCCGAAGCTGAGAAAGCTGCGTAGAAACACGCGCCTCACGAGCACGTTGTTGAATCCCAGTATACGAAACGATAGTAACGGCAGCAAGAATAGCGATTACCACAATAACGACAAGAAGTTCGACAATAGTAAACCCCCTAGTACCACCCTGTTCTAATTTCATACCCGTATTATACTCTATACATAAAAATATAATGTACGTCTAAGCCTCGCCCCACGCCGCATCATCATACAACCACCGCACTTCCCCGCCAGAGCTCTCGACTTCCTCGGCAATGACTGATATAGGCAGGCCGCCTTTCAGCCTAGCTTGGCGTAATATGTTCTTTTTCGAAGCACCTGTTGCGAAAATAACCAGCTCGGTTACATGGCGCATTGCTTCAAGCGACAAAGAAAACCGCTCACTTGGGAGTTTTGGGGCGTGATGCACCGAGACCACCCATGTCGAAGCCTCATCCACTAGTGCAGGATTAGCAGGAAATAGAGAGAGGGTATGTCCGTCCTCACCCACGCCAATCCAGACAAGATCAAACTGATTAATAGCCAAACTTTGTATTCTCGACTCATACGACTGTGCCGTTAGCTCTATAGTACTAAGTATTTCCGGCTCGATACGCACCATGTCTTTAAAGTATTCATTTGCGTCGAAGATTTTCATTATAGTACCCCAATTAGAGTCTTCATGATCTAACGGTACAAATCGTTCGTCACCAATAAGAACAGTCACCTTGCTCCAATCAACTGCGTCAGCGTAATCCTGAACAAGCTCTTTGTACGCCGCGATAGGCGAAGACCCGCCCGCTAATACCCAGTACGCCTCTCCGTTTCTAATAATCGCCTCTTGCAGTATCTCGACTGCATTCTCGGCAGCGGCACTAGCCACGAGTGCTAGGGTGTCGTAATTACGGATTTCTGTCATGTACTACTTCGCAAATTCAACTGCGCGCGTTTCGCGAATAACGTTCACCTTTATGGTGCCGGGGTACTGCATGGTGCTCTCAATCTTATTGGCAATATCTCGGGCAAGCTTCAACGCCGAAAGGTCATCAACATTTTCAGGGCGTACAATCACCCGCACTTCACGACCAGCACTAATAGCGTATGATTTTTCAATACCTTTAAAACTATTGGCAACGTTTTCAAGTTCACGCATGCGCTCGGCGAAGTTTTCGGCACTTATATTACGAGCTCCAGGGCGCGCTGCTGATAGCGCATCACACACCCGCACCACCAACGCCTCGACAGTCGTCGCTTCAACGTCATCATGATGAGCCTCGATAGCGTGCACAATGGCGTCACTCATACCATATTTTCGAGCGAGCTCGGCACCAATATGGTGATGTTTACCCTCAACCTTATGCGTAACCGCTTTGCCCACATCGTGAAGAAGCGTGGCGGTTTTCGTAATGCGAACATCCGCCCCAATTTCTTCGGCAATAATACCTGCCATGTGGGCCATTTCAGTACTATGTAGGAGTACATTCTGGCCATAGCTCGTACGGAACTTCAATTCGCCCAGCAAATGAAGCATCTCCTTAGGAATACCGATTACTCCTACTTCACGTGCAGCATCCTCGCCCGCACGCATCACCTCTTTCTCGATCTCTTTCTCCGCCTTCGCAACTACTTCCTCAATCCGGCCTGGATGAATACGGCCATCCTTCATAAGCATTTCAAGGCTGAGCCGCGCAACTTGACGACGAAGTGGGTCAAAACTTGAAAGGATGATCATGCCCGGTGTGTCGTCGACAAGAATGTCAACGCCAGTCGCCCGCTGAAGTGCCTGGATATTGCGGCCCTCTTTACCAATAATGCGGCCTTTCATCTCGTCGTCAGTAAGCTTAATTGCCGTAACGGTTCGCTCGGCAGTTACCTCAGAACTCATGCGTTCCATTGCAGAGACAAGAATAAGTTGCGCTTGTTCCTCGGCGTTCTCTTTGGCATCGTTTTGTAACTTCGAAACAAGCCCGGTAAGATCTTGCTTAATGTCTCGCTCGGTCATTTCGAGGAGCTTTTCGGCCGCCTCTTTCTTTTTAAGGCCAGCTATTTTTTCAAGCTTTTCTTGTTGACGCGTACGAATGTCGCGAATTTCATTTTTGAGATCTTCGACCTCGTCTTCTTGAGCACGAAGTGATTCGGCTCGTTTATCGAGCTCGTCGAGTTTTTTGTCTAGATTCGTTTCGCGTTCAGCAAGCCTATTTTCAGTTTTGTCCCAGGCTTTGCGACGGTCGTTCTCTTCTTTTTTGGCATCTTCCGCGAGCTTCAAGGCCTCGTCTTTCGCCTTTAATACAATATCGCTCGCTTTTGTTTTTGCTTCGGCAATGGCCTGGTCTGCTTTATGTTTGCCGCCCACTTTACGTTGGCGATCATATACAACTGTGCCACCAACGCCAGCAAGAACGCCAATAACTGCGGCAATAATACCCTCTATCATGGTGTTTTCCTTCCTCAAGTGCTCCTGCTAAGTGTTCGTCTTAGCAAAAAATACATCACGGACACACTTGAATGTTCTAAAAATATTCATGCCGCTTAAGAAACTCGGGGAGTATGCAACGGACTACTTTTATTGTAGCGCTACGACACTACCAATGACAAGCAGAATTATTACTTACGCGGGGTGGTAATATTTGCCTCCCCTCCGTACTCGGGGAGGACAATCTCGTCATTTTCACCGCGTGCAAGCCGCGCAATACCCTTCGCACGCCAATCGTCGCCTGTCTCGCCCACAATCGGGACCTGGGCCGCGTACGCTAAGCTATTAAGTACGCTTATACCAATACGAAGCCCTGTAAAACTACCCGGACCGCGATAGGCAACAAGTCCGGTGATATCTTTCAACGTCTTGCCCTGGGCCGTAAGTTGCGACTGAAGGTAGGCCAACAGCCCTTTTGCAAGTTCGCGATGCGCCTCCCATTCGTTTGCGTACTGCCAATCGTCTTCGTTAAAAAAAAGTCTGCAGACCGGTGTTGACGTATCAAGTAACACAATCATGCAAAAAGCTCCTTATACGAATCAGGGAGAGTAATAGTGCGTGTTGTTTCACTAGGGGCGGTAAACGAGATTGAGACATGAGTATCTGGAAGCACCCCCTCTACGATATCCGCCCATTCGATTACCGTAATTGTCGTTGGGTCATGCACTACTTCCTGCAGCTCAGCAGTAAGGATACCCGGGTCTTGTAGCCGGTAAAAGTCGTAATGCGCAAGCTGTAACCCGTCGCGCGCATCGTACACCCGACTAATAGTGAAGCTTGGGCTTTGTACATCACCCTTTACGCTTAAGCCTAACGCAAGGCCTTTCGTGAAGGTAGTCTTACCCGCACCAACGTCACCAATAAGCTGGACTACCTCTCCACCCTTAAAAGATGCCGCCAAAATGGCCCCGATACGCTTTAATTCGGTCTCTGTTTTTGCTTCAAGTATCATCGTTACCTTCTATTATACCATCTGGTATGGAACTTTCCTGCCGTGTCGTTTACAATAGTGCATAAGCATTATGCGCATTTCCGATATTACCTTGGAAGCACTACTTGGGCGGGCACAACTGGTAACTCCCGAGCAGTTATCCACCTTGAAAGAAGAGGCGGCTAGTTCGAAGCGCACGCTGCAGGATGTCGTTCTTGATAAACGTATTACCGACGAACGGACGCTTGTTAAAGGCTTTTCAGAATATACAGGAATACCTTTTATAGAAATTCGCCCAGAGGATGTTCCTACTGATATTCTTAAGAAAATACCCGAGCGTGTTGCCCGCCAGTACATGGCCGTCCTCTTTAAGATAGACGACGACGGAGTACACCACCTCGCGATGGAGGACCCTGATGATATTCAGGCGGTCAACTTCATCCAAAAAGAGATCGGCACCAACTCACATATTTATATTGCTTTAAAGGATAATATCCTAGAAATCCTTGATCTTTACCGTGGTGACGTAAACAAAGAGCTGAGCGAGGTTATTGAGGTTCAGCGTGAAAATGAACAAGAGCAAAAAAATGCTGACGTCGACACCGAGGATATCTCTGAAGACTCCCCTATCGCGCAGACGGTCAACCTCCTCCTTGAGTATGCCGTTCGTTCACATGCCAGTGACGTCCATATTGAGCCTCGCGAAGACTTCGTTCAAATTCGGTATCGTATCGACGGAGTACTAAAAGAGGTAAACCGCCTGCCTCGTAATGTCGTAGGTGCACTTATTAGCCGTATTAAAATTCTCTCTAACCTGAAAATTGACGAACGTCGTGTGCCGCAGGATGGACGATTTAAGGTGCACATTAGCGGCCGCCAATACGCACTTCGTGTCAGCACCCTCCCCATCGTTGATGGTGAAAAAGTCGTCATGCGTATCTTAGACGAATCAAACCAAGCAGTAACCCTTGAACAACTTGGGTATTGGGGTAAAGCGCTCAACGATATCAATGCCGAGATGAGCCAACCAAACGGCATCGTGCTTATGACCGGGCCTACTGGTAGCGGTAAGTCGACAAGCTTGTTTAGTATTCTGACTATTCTTAATAGCCCAGACGTAAACATCTCTACTATTGAAGACCCGGTTGAATATAAAATTATCGGCGTTAACCAAACGCAGACTAATCCTAAGGCAGGGATGACGTTCGCAAGTGGCCTAAGGGCACTACTTCGTCAAGACCCAAACATTATCATGGTAGGTGAGGTGCGTGACGGTGAAACCGCAGGGCTTGCTATTCAGGCTGCCCTTACAGGACACATGGTGTTTAGTACCCTGCACACTAACAATGCCGCCACCGCCCTGCCTCGTTTGCTTGATATGGGCATT